>OJUG01000413.1_pt1 | contig 68283 bp, 66 predicted proteins | sample 1599841 | NCBI WGS metagenome assembly OJUG01 (sample SAMN04168659, study PRJEB22393) | human gut metagenome | biome: human gut microbiome; feature: stool | host: Homo sapiens | collected 2014-05-12 | reverse complement strand
GAATTTCCCGGGTGCAGTGATTCCGCGTTCTATTCCGGGAATCATCTATGGTCTGATGACACATGCGGGCGTGCCAAGTGAACTGATCGAATTCCACGGACACAACGATTTCTATAAAGCAGTCAATAATTCGACGACAGCGTGGCTTTACGGAGCCTGCGGAGTGAACTGTTCCTTGTTTGGTATCGGAGAGCGTACGGGTAATACACCTTTAGAGGCAATGGTATTTGAGTATGCACAGCTTCGAGGAACACTGGATGGAATGGATACAAGACCTACAACAGACCGGATAAAAGAAACATTGTTTAATATGATAAACAACAGACTTTATGATGTGGATTTTCTTGATTTGTTTAGTGGAAGTGGTGGAATTGGTATTGAAGCTTTAAGTAGAGGTGCAAGAAGTGCTACTTTTATTGAAAATAATAGAAATGCGGCCAAATGTATCAGTAATAATTTAATCAGAACGCATTTTGAAGAACAGGCAGAATTGATTATAAATTCAGTTTCTTTTGGACTAAAAAGTCTTAACAACAAAAAACGTGTTTTTGATATTGTATTTATGGATCCACCCTATGATAAACAGTTAGAAAAAGAAGTTCTAATTTTCTTATCAAATTCAAATTTAATTAATGAAGATAGCCTGATTATTGTAGAGGCAAGTCTTCATACAGATTTTGAATATGTTGAGCAATTAGGCTACAAAATAAAACGTGAAAAAAGATACAAAACAAATAAACATCTTTTTTTACAACTAGTTGGAGAATAATATGACAAGAGCTATTTATCCGGGAAGTTTTGATCCGGTAACATTGGGACATTTGGATATAATTAAAAGAGCAGCAAAAATTGTTGATGAACTGATAGTCAGCGTTTTAAACAATAATTCCAAATCTCCGTTGTTTTCAGTAGAAAAACGTGTTAAAATGTTAGAGGAAGTTGTGAAAGACATACCTAATGTTAAGGTAATGTCTTTTGAAGGCTTACTGGTAGATTTTGCTAAAAGTGTAGATGCAAATGTTATTGTACGTGGACTTAGAGCAGTAACAGACTTTGAATATGAACTACAGATGTCACAGACCAATTCTGTTTTAAATAGTGATGTTGATACTATATTTTTTACAACAAGTTTGGAATATGCGTATCTTAGTTCAAGTACAGTCAAAGAAGCCGCATATTTTGGGGCAGACATTTCAAAGTTTGTTCCACAGTCTGTGGTACAGCAGGTATACAATAAATTTAAGATAAAGGAGAAAGAAAATGAGTAGTAAGATTGAACAAATTATTACAGAAATAGAGGAATATATCGACAATTGTAAGTTTCAGCCACTTTCTACATCAAAGATTGTTGTAAACAAAGATGATATTGATGAGTTATTAGCTGAACTTAGATTGAGAACACCTGATGAAATAAAGAAATATCAGAAGATTATTGCAAATAAAGATGCAATCTTAAATGATGCAAAAGAAAGATCAGAGTCAATGATTGCTGAAGCAACAGCTCATATCAATCAGCTTGTTAGTGAACATGAAATAATGCAAAAAGCTTATAGCGAAGCAAATCAGGTTATTGAACAGGCACAGCAACAGGCACAGGATATTTTAAATAATGCTACTGCTGAAGCAAATGATTTAAGAGGAAGAGCAATGCAGTATACAGATGATATTTTATCAAATGTACAGAGTATTCTTTCAACAGGAATGAATAGTTTTGAAAATGCTCAGAGTCAGATGATGACATCTCTTAACAGTTCACTTAATGTTGTTATTGAAAGTAGAAAAGAATTAAGCGGTCAGGATTCTGAAGAAGAATATGAAGTAGAAGAAAATAAGGATGATGATTTAACAGTTGATTTACTTTAATATTAATTTTTGATATTTAACCATTTATATTATGTAGAATAAATCTATATAATATAAATGGTTTTTTTATAAAATTTCTTCGGATATTTTATTACATAATAATAATGCGTTGCCGTATATGCATTTTATTACATAATAATGCGTTGCTGTTTATGCATTTTTTTGAAAAAAACATAAGAAAATATTTTTTGCAATTTAATATTATAAAATATAAAATAAAAAATAAAACAATATGCAAAATATAATTATCGTTTCAAACTTACCTAATACATACATTACCATTAGTTTTTTAGAAGGAAGAACAGAAAATGTTTGCATAGTAATTGAAATCCCTCCCCATGAACAAAGAAATAAAATAACAAAAATTTTTAAGCCGTTATTTACTACGGTAGTTGAAATATATTTTATACCTGTCGTTATCTCAAAAATAGATGCTAATAAAATGTTATATTTAAAACCCAAATTAATTAGAAATTCAATAATAATAGAAAAAACAATTACATATACTGAAAGATTCAACAAAGGTATAATTGAGGATGATATAATACTTTTGTTTTTAATATAGTTTTTATTAGTAGCTTTAGCCGAAGGAAAAAAGTTTGTTCCAAAAGTTTTTAAAAATTTTCTGTAAAACAATCCGTTTATAATCCCAACAATAACAGGAGGCAAATATATTAAAATTAAAATAATTGGTTTTGTTATTTGAATGTTATTTATGAATAATTTTTCTTTAGACAAACATGTGTAAAGTACAAAATTGAAAAGAAAAGAAATACTACAGTTGTTTGTAAACATTAAAAGATATGAAGCTTCGTTGTAGTCAATTTTTTCTCTTTTATATAAGTCAACGACTGTTTTTGCACCCATAGGATATCCACACAAAAAACCAATGATTATGGCGAAAATTCCACTTTTACTAGTTGGAAAAACTTTAGATAAAAAGGGATAAAAAATAATACAAATATAGTCACAGAGATTATTTTCAATTAAGAAGGTTGTCAAAATTATAAATGGAAACAAAGCAGGAATTAAAGAATATAAAACTATATTAATCCCATTGATGCATCCTTTGGAAACTATGTTTGGAAATGTTATTAATAAAATAAATAATAAAATCAAAAAGCATGTATAAAATATTTTTTTCATAAGGTTTTTTATTTATATTATTAAACTTTACAACAATTTATTACTTTAATATGATAAAAAGTGATTATATTTGGAATTTTAATGAAAAGTATGTTTAATTTGGTTGAAATATAAGTGAAAATACAATAGAATATACAAGGAAGTTTAAATCTTCCGTTGGAATGTAATAGGAGAATAAAATGAATTTATCATCCATTTCAAGTGGTAGTAAAGGAAATTGCATTTTGGTTAAAAGCGAAAATGCATCTATAATGGTTGATGCAGGTATAAGTAAAAAGCGTATTGAAGAAGGATTGACTACATTTAATACAAGTCCTGAAAATGTAGACGGAATATTAGTTACACATGAACATAGTGATCATATTAAAGGACTTGGCGTTTTTTTACGTAAATATAATGTACCTGTTTATGCAACAGAAAAAACAATAAATTATATTTTGAATAATAGCAATATTGGAAAAGTTAACACTGATTTATTTTATCCAATTGATAAAGAAAAAACATTTAATATAAAAGATATACAAATTAATCCACTACATATTAGCCACGATGCAGTTGATCCTGTATGTTATAGGTTTGATTTGGATAGTAGTGAAAATCACTCATGTGCTGTAGTTACAGATTTGGGAGAATATACAGATGATTTGGTAAATAAATTACAACACTTAGATAGTCTTTTGGTTGAATCAAACCATGATATTAGAATGCTACAGACAGGACCTTACCCATATAGTTTAAAACAGAGAATTTGGGGAAATAAAGGACACTTGTCCAATGAGGCATGTGGTGATTTTTTGGGTAAAATTATTGATGGAAGAACAAAACATATTATTTTAGGTCATTTAAGCGGAGAAAACAATTATCCGGAACTTGCTTATCAGGCCGTAAAAAATGAATTGTCATTTGATGCAGGTTTTGATATGTCAAATATAGATTTAAAAGTTGCAAGTAGGATTGAACCTTCGTGCAACATTGAATTTTAATATAAACTAGGAGGTTTTTTATGAAAAAAACAATTATAACAGTTGTAGGAAAAGACACAGTAGGTATTATTGCTTCAGTTTGCTCATATTTGGCAGACAACAAAGTTAATATTCTTGATATTTCACAGACAATAGTACAGGAATATTTTAATATGATGATGATTGTAGACTGTAATAATGCTACAAAACCTGTACATGAGTTGTCAGACGATTTAGAAAAAATTGGAGAAGATATTGGTGTTGTGATTAAAATGCAGCATGAAGATATTTTCAATAGTATGCATAGAATCTAGTTAAGATTTTAAGTTATAAAAAAAGAATCTAACAACTTAGGAGATATATTATGATAAATAAATTTGAAGTTATTGAAACTAACAAGATGATTGATGATTACAATTTGGATGTTAGAACTATTACATTGGGAATTAGTCTAATGGATTGTATCAGTGATGACCTTGAAACATTAAACAACAATATTTACAACAAAATAAAAAGACTTGCAGGAAATCTTGTACAAACAGGCGAAGATATTTCAAAGGAATATGGTATTCCGATTGTAAATAAAAGAATTTCAGTTACACCAATTGGTTTGATTGGTGGTAGTGCTTGTAAAACACCTGAAGATTACGTTACAATTGCAAAAACTTTAGATAAAGTTGCAAAAGAAGTGGGTGTTAACTTTTTAGGGGGATATTCAGCACTTGTTAGCAAGGGAATGTCACCGGCAGAAGAAAATCTTATAAAATCAATTCCACAGGCTATGGCGTGTACAGAACGTGTTTGTAGTTCTATCAATGTAGGTTCTACAAAAACAGGTATTAATATGGATGCTGTACGTCTTATGGGAAAAATTGTGAAAGAAACAGCAGAAGCAACAAAAGAAAATGATTCTTTAGGATGTGCTAAACTTGTTGTATTATGCAACGCTCCTGATGACAACCCATTTATGGCAGGAGCCTTCCATGGGGTAACAGAAGCAGATGCAATTATAAATGTAGGTGTATCAGGACCGGGTGTTGTAAGACATGCATTAAAAAAAGTACGTGGCGAGAACTTTGAAGTACTTTGTGACACCATTAAAAAAACCGCATTTAAGATTACAAGAGTAGGCCAGCTTGTTGCTAAGGAAGCTTCCAAAAGACTAGGTATTCCCTTTGGAATTATTGATTTGTCTCTTGCTCCAACACCTGCAATCGGTGATAGTGTAGCAGACATATTGGAAGAAATTGGATTACAAAGAGCCGGAGCTCCGGGAACAACTGCTGCACTTGCAATGTTAAACGACCAAGTTAAAAAAGGTGGAGTAATGGCATCGTCATATGTAGGTGGATTAAGCGGTGCGTTTATTCCTGTTAGTGAAGATCAGGGAATGATTGATGCAGTAAAAGAAGGTGCTCTTACTATAGAAAAATTGGAAGCAATGACATGTGTATGTTCTGTTGGACTTGATATGATTGCAATTCCGGGAGATACAAAGGATACTACAATTGCAGGAATTATTGCAGATGAAGCAGCCATTGGTATGGTTAATCAGAAAACAACAGCTGTTAGAATTATTCCGGTTATTGGAAAAGGAGTTGGTGAGACTGTTGAGTTTGGCGGCTTGCTTGGTTATGCGCCAATTATGCCTGTAAATAGTTTCTCATGTGACAATTTTGTTAATAGAACAGGTCGTATTCCAGCACCAATTCATAGTTTCAAAAATTAATATTAAAAAAATATAAAACCCACAGTTATAATCAATTTATGTTTAAAAATAAACTTTAATATCGATTATAACTGTGGGACTTTTATTTTTTAAAATAGATTTTTGTGTTAAGTTACTATGTTATTATTTTTTGTATGTCAAAGGGATGTTTTTTTTAGTAATATTTAATTGTAGATAAAATAGCCCTTATGGTTTTACAATATTAAATAATAACTATTTGTCTCGTAAATTCATTGTGTATATTTTCACCGTATTTTGTCATGTATATCATTCTATACAATGAATCAGCATTTAACTCTATATCTAAAAGTCGTTTAGCGTTTTTGTCTGCACTTTTGTAATAAGTTGAAAATTTACTTATAATATCAATGGAACTTTTCTTTTTTAAAACAGATAAAATGGAACTGTTTTTATTAAAACCTAAAATTTTAGCATAATAATTACATTTATCATTTTTAAAAAACTCTACATCTTCTTGTTTTAATCCTAGCATAATGTGTGTCAAAGCTCTTGAAATAGAAGAGTAAGTATAGTTCTTTGACTGCAGTAATTGAATGAAATCCAGTGGATTAGTATATTCTTCTTTTAACTTGGATATTCTTTTTGCTAAATCTTCAGATACATCATAAATTAAACTTAAATCTTTTGTGTCTAATAATTTATAACCAAGAATAGGGTTAAAATCCATAAAATTAATATATTTATCTGTATATAAATCTGTGCAGTTATTTGGAATATAGTTTTCAATGGTCTTTTCTTTGAATATTGCTTCACGTATTCCGGTTGCCGATGCAAAATTATTTGACAATTCAGAACTATTGTAGTCACTTCCCTGGCGCTTTATTGCTAAAGGCTTTATTTTTGAGTTTGTTTTCTTCAGTGCTTTTAAATATTCGATGGCTAAAATATTGTTTGATTTATTTAAAATATTATTTAATACAACAGAGTTAAATAATTTATTATCACTACAATAGTCGGTTAATGCGTTAGCCCTGGCTTTTGGAAATGAAAATCCGTTTTTCAAGTAAACAGACAACATATTTTGATAATCTACAGGTTCGTTAATTAAAATTTTTGCAATTGTTGGAAGTACATTTATGTTTAATGTTTCACATCCAAAACATAAATAATCTACGCAGTTTAACTTGTTAAGCAAGTCAATGGCACCATAAGCAAAAGTCTCTGCTGAAGAAGTAGCATAAACAACAGGCAGTTCAATGATAAGATCTGCTCCATTTTGTAAAGCTGCCTGTGCTCTGGTTACTTTATCATAAAATGCCGGTTCGCCACGTTGTACATAATTTCCACTACATATAACTATAACATTTTCTGCTTTTGTTATTTTTTTGGCTTTATCAATTAAGTATTTATGCCCGTTATGAAAAGGGTTAAATTCTGCTATTATTCCTATTGTTTTCATCTTTATCACCTCACAAATGGTTATTTTAACATTGTTGCACTAATGTTTCAATAAATTAAGGCAGTTTTGGGTGTTGAGAATTAAAAAATCATATACTATAATAGGTTAAGGATTGGAAAATATACAAGGAGGAAAGGTTGATAAAAGGTTATCAAAAATTAAAGTTATGGGATTTATTGAACAGTTAAAAGAAAAAGCAAGAAAAAACAGAAAGACCATTGTTCTACCGGAGGGAATGGACAAACGTACATATGAAGCTGCAGAGCAGATTATAAAAGAGGACTTTGCAGATATTATTATTTTAGCAACAAAGCAGGAATTTGAAGAGTTCGGTGTAGGATATGATGTTAAAGGTGCGACCATTATTGATCCTTTAACATGTGAAAAGACCAAAAAATATGCTGAAGATTTTTATGAATTAAGAAAAGCCAAAGGTATGACAGAAAAGCAGGCCTATGCCATGGTTATTAGTGATCATATGTATTTTGCATGTATGATGGTTAGAAATCATGATGCAGATGGTGTTGTATCAGGAGCATGTCATTCATCAGCAAATACGCTTAGACCATCACTTCAGATTATAAAGACAAAGCCGGGCAGCAAACTTGTTTCAGCATTTTTTGTTATATGTGTACCTGACAAGGACATGGGAGCAAATGGGGTATTTGTTATGGGTGATTGTGGTCTTAACCAGAATCCTAACCCTGAACAGCTGGCAGATATCGCTGCAAGTAGTGCTGAGTCATTTGAATATCTTGTAGGAGAAAAAGCGAGAGTTGCAATGTTGTCACATTCTTCTTATGGAAGTGCGGCACACAAAGATGTAGATAAAGTTGTAGAGGCTACAGCTATTGCAAAGAAAGAATATCCACAGTTCTTAATTGATGGAGAACTACAGACAGATGCAGCACTTGTACCTGAGATTGCATCATTTAAGGCACCGGACAGCCCTGTTGCCGGAAAAGCCAATGTATTAGTATTTCCTGATTTGGATGCAGGAAATATTGGATATAAATTATTACAGAGACTTGGACAGGCAGAAGCTTATGGACCTTTGTGTCAGGGCATTGCAAGACCAATCAATGACTTGTCAAGAGGATGTAGCGCAAAAGATATAGTTGGTGTTGTTGCAATTACAGCAGTTCAGGCACAGATTAGTTAATGTAGAGGTGAATATGGAAGTATTAGTTATAAATTGTGGAAGTTCATCATTGAAGTTTCAGCTGATTGACTCTGATGATGAAAAAGTATTAGCAAAAGGTTTATGCGAAAGAATTGGAATAGACAAAAGTTCCATTACATATGAAAGCGCAAAATGTGACAAAATAACAAAAGAAATAGATATGCCTACTCACAAAGAGGCAATAAATGCAGTTATTTCAGCATTAACAGACAAAGAAATCGGTGTAATCAACCATATGGATGAGGTAAAAGCCGTTGGCCATCGTGTAGTTCATGGTGGAGAATATTTCTCAAAGTCAGTTATTGTTGATGAAGATGTTTTGGATAAGATTGAAAAGTGTAATTATTTGGCACCACTTCATAATCCGGCAAATGTTATTGGTATTAAGGCATGCATGGAAATTATGAAAGATACACCAAATGTTGTAGTATTTGATACAGCTTTTCATCAGACAATGCCTGAAAAAGCATACCTTTATGGAATACCAAGAAAATATTACGAACAGTACAAAATAAGAAGATACGGTTTCCATGGAACATCACACAGTTATGTATCAAAACGTGTAGCTGAAATTATGGAAAAACCTGTTGAAGATTTAAAGACTATTGTATGTCATCTTGGAAATGGTGCAAGTATTTGTGCAGTTGATGGTGGAAAATCTGTTGATACAAGTATGGGACTTACACCACTAGCAGGTGTAATGATGGGAACAAGATCAGGAGATATTGATCCGGGTATTTTAGAAGTTCTTTCAAATATTACCCATAAGGATATTTCAGAAATAACAAATGTTTTAAATAAGCAGTCAGGTATTGCAGGACTTTCAGAAGTATCAAGTGATTTTAGAGATATTACAAAGGCTATGGAAGAAGGAAATGAAGTTGCAAAATCAGCTTTTGAAGCATATATTCATACAGTTATAAAGTTTATCGGTGGATATGTTGCAGTTATGAACGGTGTAGATGATATTGTATTTACAGCCGGAGTTGGTGAAAACAACAGTCAGGTTAGAGAAGAAGTTTGTGAAAGTCTTGGATATTTGGGTATTAAGATTGACAAAGAAGCAAACAAACTTCGTGGAGAAGAAGTTGAAATTTCAACTAAAGATTCAAAGGTAAAAGTATATGTTATTCCAACAAATGAAGAGTTGGCAATAGCCAGAGAAACAGTTGCATTAGTAAAGTAATCAAAAAACTTGACAAACCCATACCCTATATGTATAATTGTTTAGGTGTCTTTGAAGAGGGAGTATTATGTTAATTGATTTATATGAGCTTTTACAGGAAGAAGATGGATTAAAGAAATTTAATTTAACATTTGAAAAAGAAAAATTTAAAACTAGAAGAAACAGTTATCCCGTGGAAAAAAGCAATGTGTATTTAGAGTTTCACAATGATGGAAAGAAACATATTTCTTTGAAATGCACAGGTGATGTGACTTTGGTTATTCCCTGCAACAGATGTTTAGAGCCTGTTTCATATGATATTAATATAGATACATTCAAAGACTTAGATTTGAATAAAACATCACAACAGAGGATTGATGATTTAGATGAGACTACTTATCTGGATGGAACAAAGTTTGATTCTCAGATGTTTATTTATAATGAAATTCTGGTTAACTTGCCTATGAAGGTTCTGTGCAGAACAGACTGCAAAGGAATTTGTAATAGATGCGGCGTCAATCTTAACGTGAGTACCTGTAAGTGCCAGGACGCAGAACCAGGAACAGGAATGTCGAAAATATTAGATGTTTTTAATCAGTTTAAGGAGGTGTAAACCATGTCTATCTGTCCAAAGAACAAATCTTCAAAAGGAAGAAGAGATAAGAGAAGAGCAAACTGGAAGATGTCAGCTCCAAACCTTGTTAAATGCAGCAAGTGTGGAACATTAATGATGCCACATAGAGTATGCAAGGCATGTGGAAGCTACAACAAAAAAGAAATAGTTTCAGTTGACTAATTATAAAAATAAGACTTTGTGGTTATCGCAGAGTCTTATTTTTATTGTTTTGGATTGCAAATTATAAAATAATAAAACAAATACTGTACACTATCCGAATTAATGATATGTACAGTATTGTCTTTTAAATAGATGTTTCTTGATTTTATCGTGATTTTTTAGTATATTATCCTTATGCGTAAAAGGAGGACATTTTATGTCAAAAACAGTTATTGCATTAGATTGCATGGGTGGAGACAACGCACCGGAAGAAATAGTTAAAGGTGCAATCTATGCTGCAAAAGAAGACAAGGATATGTTAATAAAACTTGTTGGAAAAAAAGATTTAATAGAAAATGAATTATCAAAATATGAACCAACTGATAAGGTTGAAGTTGTAGATGCAACTGAAGTTATAGAAACAGGAGAACCACCTGTTGCGGCTATACGTAGAAAAAAAGATTCTTCATTAGTGAAATGTATGTACATGATAAAAAATAAAGAAGCAGATGCCATGGTATCTGCAGGAAGTACAGGAGCCAATCTTGTAGGTGGCCATGTTATCATTGGTAGAATCAAAGGTGTTGAAAGACCACCACTTGCACCACTTATTCCTACAAAGAATGGAGCAGCCCTTCTTATAGACTGTGGAGCAAATGTTGATGCAAGACCATCACATTTGGTGCAGTTTGCAAAGATGGGGTCCGTTTATATGGAAAACATTGTTGGCATCAAGAATCCGAGAGTTGCTATTGTAAACATTGGGGCAGAAGAAGAAAAGGGAAATGCACTTGTAAAAGAAACATATCTTTTACTTGAAAGTCTTGAAGATATCAATTTTGTTGGAAATATTGAGGCAAGAGATATTCCAAATGGTGATGCAGATGTTATTGTATGTGATGCTTTTGTTGGAAATGTTATTTTAAAGCTTTACGAAGGTGTGGCAGGAGTTTTGCTTAGCAAGATTAAAGGTACAATGATGAGTTCACTAAAGACAAAGATTGGAGCTTTACTTATCAAAAAAGACTTAAAGAAAACCTTAAAAGGATTTTCTTTGGAAGAATATGGTGGAGCACCACTTCTTGGACTTAAAGGTTTATTGGTTAAAACTCACGGTAGTTCAAAAGCAGTTGAAATTAAAAATTCCATTCTACAATGTGTAACATTTAAAGAATTGGATATAAATAACAAATTTAAAGAGAAACTTTCGTTAGAAAGCAAGGAGGATTAAATTATGGAATTAGATAGACTTATTAGTGCGATTGCAGATGTTTTAGATTTAGATAAAAGCACAATTACAGCAGACAGCAAGTTTGTTGATGATTTAGGAGCTGATTCACTTGATGTACTGGAAATCATCATGGGTATTGAAGATGAATTTGGAATTCAGATTCCAACAGACCAAACTGAATCAATTGTTACTGTAGGTGATGCCTATGAAAAAATCAAACAGGCACTTTAATAAATAAAAAGTTTTAAAGCCCTAGCAATAGGGCTTTATATTTCGTTATAGAGGTTATTAATGAATACAGATTTTTCAAACTTAGAAAGTAATATAGGTTACGTATTTAAAAATAAGGATTTGCTTATTAATGCATTGACACATACCTCATTTGCAAATGAACATAAAAACAAAAAAATGAAAGATAATGAGCGTCTTGAGTTTTTAGGTGATGCGGTTTTGGAAATGGTATCAAGCGAGTTTTTATTTTTAAATATGAATGAAATGCCAGAGGGCGACATGACAAAACTTAGAGCAAGTCTTGTGTGTGAGCCTACATTGGCAATAGATGCAAGAGAGATTGAACTTGATGATTTTATATATCTTGGAAAAGGCGAAGAGGCTACAGGAGGCAGAAAAAGAGACTCTATTGTTTCAGATGCCTTCGAAGCATTAATTGGTGCAATCTTTCTTGACGGAGGAATAGAATCGGCAAAAGATTTTATTATACGTTTTGCCCTTAATGACATAGAAAATAAAAGATTGTTCCATGACTGCAAGACTGTTTTGCAGGAAAGAATCAACAGTGTAAAAATTGGAACCCTTTCATATGAAATTATAAATGAGTCCGGACCTGATCACAATAAAAACTATGAGGCAGTGGCAAAAATCGATGATAAAATTATTGGTCAGGGTATTGGACATACAAAAAAAGCTGCTGAACAGCAGGCAGCATTTAATGCATTAAAATCATTAGACAAATAAAGACATTGCAAAAATACTTAAAATAAAAGATATTTTATGCAAAATATATAAGAAAGTATAGAGAGACAATATGTATTTAAAAAGCATAGAAATACACGGATTTAAATCATTTGCAAATAAAATAAATTTTCAGTTTCACAATGGTATAACAGGTATTGTTGGACCTAACGGTTCAGGAAAAAGTAATGTTGCAGATGCTGTCAGATGGGTACTTGGAGAGCAGAAAACAAAACAGCTTCGTAGTTCAAAGATGGAAGATGTTATTTTTGCAGGGACTGAGAACAGAAAACCTATGGGATATGCATATGTGGCTATTACATTTGACAATTCAGACCATAAGTTAAACATTGATTACAATGAAGTTACAGTTTCAAGAAGACTGTTTCGTTCAGGAGAAAGTGAGTACATGATAAATGGTACTCAGGTAAGACTTAAAGACGTAAATGAATTATTTTATGATACAGGTATTGGTAAGGAAGGTTATTCTATTATCGGACAGGGTCAGATTGACCGTATACTTAGTGGAAAGCCTGAAGAGAGAAGAGAATTGTTTGATGAGGCAGCCGGTATTGTAAAGTTTAAACGTCGTAAAAATGATGCACTGAAAAAATTGGACGACCAGAACCAAAATCTTGTCCGTGTTACTGATATTTTGGGAGAACTTGAAAGACAGGTGGTTCCTCTTGAAAAACAGTGTGAAAAGGCAAAAAGATATTTACTGTTAAAAGAGGATTTGAAAGTCAATGATGTAAATATGTTCCTTATTGAAATTGATGAAATAAAGAACAGACTTGTTCAGATTGATGAAAAAATCAAAATAGCATCATCAGATATGCAGATTGCAAATGATGAATTTGAAAAAATCAAATCTGATTACACAAAACTTGAAAAAATCATTGAAGATATTAATACATCAATAGAAACAAAAAAAGCAACATTAAACGAAACAGTTCTTAATATAGAAAAGTTTGAAGGACAGATTAATGTTATAAAAGAACAGATAAATTCTGCAAAAAACAATGAATCTTACATTAATCAGCGAATCGGTTCAATAACTGAGGAAATTGAACAGCAAAACAAAGAGTTGGATAATTCTCAGGTTGAAAGAGAAGAAAACGAAAACAAGCTTAATGAAATTGTTGAAGTTCAGACAAAAGCAAACAACGAAATTGCTGAAGAAAATGACAAAATCAAGTTATTAGAACGGGAAATTGAAGAAAACAAAGCTGAAATTATTGAACTTTTAAATGCAAAGTCAATTATAAAAACAAAAATTCAGCGTTGTGATACATTGCTTGAACAGATCAATATTAGAAAATCTCAGTTAAATCAGAAATTAATTGATTTTCAAAGCAGAAAAGATGGTCAGGAAAGTGCCATCAAACAGTTTGAGGAACAGTTAATTGAGGTAAATGCTGAAATTGATAAAGTTCAGTCAACTTTAACTGAATATAAAGATGACCTTGCAAATTTACGAATTGAGAATTCAAAATTAACAAAGGATCTTTCAGCAAATCAGGAAAAATACCACAAGTTAAAGTCCAATTTAGAGGCTTTAAAGAACATTACTGAAAGGTACGAAGGATATGGAAACAGTATCCGCAAAGTAATGGAACTTAAAGAAAGCAAAAAAGGTATTATTGGTGTTGTTGCTGACATTATTAAAGTTGATAAAAAATATGAAGTTGCAATTGAAACAGCTTTAGGTGGAAATATTCAAAATATTGTAACTGATACAGAAACAACAGCAAAAGAAACTATTGAATATTTAAAGAAGAACAGATTTGGTCGTGCTACATTTTTACCACTTAGCAGTATGAGCAATAAGACAAACTTTAATGCACCTGATGCTTTGGAAGAAAAAGGTGTTATTGGCCTTGCCAGTGACCTTGTTGATATTAAAAAGGAATACGAAGGTGTTACAAAGTATCTTCTCGGAAGAGTAATGGTTGTTGATACTATAGATCATGCCATTTCCATTGAAAGAAAATATCGCTACACTGTTAGAATTGTTACTCTTGAAGGCGAATACTTAAATGTTGGTGGTTCAATTTCAGGTGGTGCATTTAAAAATAACAGCAATTTGCTTGGTAGAAGACGTGAAATTGAAGAAATTGAAAAGTCTTTAGCAGCACTTAAGGACGAAAAACAACAATTGGATAAACAGCTTATTAACAACAGAAGTGAGATAAGCGTAATAAGTGAAGAAGAAGATAAAGTAAGTAAAGCACTTCAGCAACAGCTTATTATAAAAAATACAATTGAAGTTAATCTTAAACAGGCCAACGCAAGAAAAGACAGCATTATGTTGGAATACCAAAGTTTTGAACAGGAAAACAACGATATGCAGTCTGAAATCAGTGATATTAATAAAAATAACACTGAACTGAACCAGGAACTTTCAGGAACAGAAGATAGAAGTGGTTTCCTTGAAAAAGAAGTTGTCAGAAAGACAAAAGAACTTGGCCAGTTAAAGGAAAGTGTTTCTAAAAAGGTATCTTCATTAGAAGAAGTAAATATTGATATTGCAAACTTTAAGCAAAAGCATGAGTTTATTATTGAAAAGATTAACAAGGCAAAACAGACAGTTAATTCTTTAACTGATGAGTTAAACAATATTAAGTCAAATTCAAAAGAAAATGACGAAGAAATATCAGCAAGACTTGATGCTATTGAAAGTCTGACAAAAGAAACTGAAAAGAACAGACAGTTAATTGATACTTTAAATAAAGAAATTGAAGAAGCAATTGCTGAAAAAGAAAATCAAAGTAAGGAACACAAAGAATTCTTCCAAAAGAGAGAACAGCTTTCTGAAAGAATTTCTTCATTAGATAAGGAAATATACAGATTAAGCAGTCAGAAAGAAGCCTTGGAAGAAAAGAGTGAAAATAAAGAAGCTTATATGTGGAATGAATATGAAATCACATACAGAAAAGCTTCTGAAATGAAAAATCCTGAGTTTAATGACAAGAATGTAATTAAGGAAAACATTTCTACAATTAGAAAAGAGATGAAATCCTTAGGAGATGTAAATATAAATGCCATTGAAGAGTTTAAGGAAATCAATGAGCGTTACCAGTTCATGAAAGCTCAACATGAAGATTTAATGGAAGCAAAAGATAATCTTCTTAAAATCATTGATGAACTTGAAGTTGGTATGCGTAAGCAGTTTAAAGAAAAGTTTGAGGAAATTAAAACAGAGTTTGATATTGTATTTAAAGAATTGTTCGGTGGTGGAAAAGGTACAATTGAACTAACTGATGCCGAAGACATTTTAGATGCAGGAATCAATATTATTTCTCAGCCACCAGGAAAAAAACTTCAAAATATGATGCAGTTATCCGGTGGTGAAAAAGCACTGACGGCAATTAGTTTGTTATTTGCAATTCAGAACTTAAAACCATCTCCATTTTGTCTGTTAGACGAAATAGAGGCTGCACTTGATGGCTCTAACGTTGTCAGATTTGCAGAATACTTACATAAATTAACTAAGAATACTCAGTTTATTGTAATTACCCATAGACGTGGTACAATGAATTGTGCTGACAGACTTTATGGTATCACAATGCAGGAAAAAGGTATTTCAGCATTGGTATCAGTAGACTTATTGGAAAACGATTTGGAGAAATAAATTTTAAAAATTAGCAGAAAAATATTTGGAGGTAACATGGCAGGAAAATTTTTTAAAAAGCTTGTATCAGGTTTGTCTAAAACAAGAAACAATATTGTATCGGGTTTAAATTCCATTTTTTCAGGGTTTTCCCACATTGATGATGACTTTTATGAGGAATTGGAAGAAATCCTCATTATGAGTGATATTGGTGTAAACACTACTGAAGAAATTCTTGACAATCTAAAACAGGAAGTTAAAGATAAAAACATCAAAGAACCCATGGAATGTAAGGAGTTATTAATTAAAAACATTGAAGAACAAATGGATTTAGGCGAAAATGCTTATGATTTTGAAAATGAAAAATCAGTAATTCTTGTAATTGGTGTAAATGGTGTTGGAAAAACAACATCTATTGGAAAACTGGCAAGTCAGTTTAAAAACAATGGAAAGAAAGTTGTTTTAGCCGCTGCTGATACCTTTAGGGCTGCTGCTGCTGACCAGCTTATTGAGTGGGCAAACAGAGCAGGAGTTGACATTGTTTCCGGAAAAGAAGGTTCGGATCCGGGATCAGTATTGTTTGATGCCATATCTTCTGCAAAAAATAAAGATGCAGATATTCTTCTTTGTGATACGGCAGGAAGACTTCACAACAAGAAAAATCTTATGGAAGAGTTAAAGAAACTTGACCGTATTATTACAAAAGAGTATGACGGTGTAAGACGGGAAAACTTTATTGTACTTGATGCAACAACAGGTCAGAATGCTTTAGAACAGGCTAGACAGTTTAAAGAATGTGCTGATATATCAGGTGTTATTCTTACAAAGATGGACGGATCTGCAAAAGGTGGTATTGCCATTGCCATTCAATCAGAACTTGGCATTCCGGTAAAATATATCGGTGTTGGAGAACAGATTGATGATTTGCAGAAATTCAACTCAAAAGAGTTTGTTGAAGCATTATTTACAGAATAAATTAAAAGTGAAAGAGTGATAAAATGAGTAATAAATTAGATTTAAGAAAATTTGAAGAGGCGAGTGAAATTGTAAAAAAAGTAACACTTAATACAAATTTGATTTTCAGTGATTATTTTAGTGAACAAACTGGAAACAGTGTTTATATTAAGCCTGAAAATATGCAGTTTACAGGTGCATACAAAGTGAGAGGTTCTTACTACAAAATAAGCACACTATCAGAAGAGAAACGTGAAAGGGGACTGATTACGGCATCAGCAGGAAATCACGCTCAGGGTGTTGCATACGCAGCAAAAATTTTTGAAGTAAAGGCTACAGTAGTTATGCCAACTACCACACCATTAATGAAAGTAAACAGAACAAAGAATTATGGTGCTGACGTTATTTTATATGGTGATGTATATGATGATGCCTGTAAATATGCTCTTAACCTTGCACAAAAAGAAGGATACACATTTATTCATCCATTTGATGATTTAGATGTTGCTGCAGGTCAGGGTAGTATTGCAATGGAAATATTCAAGGAACTTCCAACAGTTGATTATATTTTAGTGCCAATTGGAGGAGGCGGACTTGCAACAGGTGTAAGTACACTTGCCAAGTTATTAAATCCAAGGATTAAAGTAATTGGTGTTGAGCCTGAAAATGCAGCCTGTATGAAGGCAAGTTTGGAAGCAGGGCATATTGTTACATTGCCAAGCGCAAATACTATTGCTGATGGTACTGCAGTAAAAACTCCGGGAGAAAATATTTTTCCGTATATTCAAAAAAATATTGATGAAATCATTACTATTAAGGATGATGAATTAATTGATGCATTTCTTGATATGGTGGAAAATCACAAATTAGTTGCTGAAAATTCAGGTCTTCTTACAATTGCTGCATTAAAGCATTTGAAATGTAAGGACAAAAAGATTGTTTCTATTATCAGTGGCGGAAATATGGACATTATTACAATGTCTTCAACATTACAGCATGGTCTTATTCAAAGAGGAAGAGTATTTACAGTTTCTGTGTTGCTTCCTGACAAGCCGGGTGAACTTGTAAAAGTAGCCAACACAATTGCAAAAGAGCAGGGAAATGTAATCAAACTTGACCACAACCAATTTGTATCAGTTAACAGAAATGCAGCTGTTGAACTAAAAGTTACACTGGAATGCTTTGGTCATGACCATAAAGAACAAATTTTGAAGGCGTTAAGCAAAGCAGGATATAATCCTGTAGAGCAGGCTCCAAATTTATAAAAAATTATTATTTGATTATAAATTTTAAAAGGTGTCAAGAAAAAATACTTGACACCTTTTTGCTTTTAGTGTATCATACCGAAGGTAGGTAAGGTGCAGTTTTATGAAAGATATATTTAAAAGTTCTTTATTATATGATTTTTATGGAGAATTATTAACAAATCATCAAAAGGAAATATATGAAGATTTTATTTTAAATGATTTAAGTTTGGGAGAAATCGCAGAAGAAAGAGGAATATCAAGACAAGGTGTTCACGATTTGGTAAAAAGATGTGACAAGACCTTAAATGGTTATGAAGAAAAGTTACATTTACTTGAACGATTTTCCAAAACCAAACAGGATGTTGAAACAATTTGCCGGTTGGCAGACAGCAAGGATGAAAACAATATTCATCAGATTAAAGAGATTGCACAGGAAATTTTAGATAATTACTAGGAGGTAGGGCTTTGGCATTTGAAAGCTTATCCGATAAATTACAAAATATATTCAAAAATCTTAGAAGTAAGGGCAGACTTACTGAAGATGATGTAAAGGCAGCCTTAAAGGAAGTAAAGATTGCTTTATTAGAGGCTGATGTAAACTTTAAAGTAGTAAAAGATTTTACCAAAAAGGTAAATGAAAGAGCCATAGGTCAGGATGTTCTTACAAGCTTGACACCGGGACAGATGGTTATAAAGATTGTAAATGAAGAGTTAACTGCACTGATGGGCTCTGAAACAACAGAACTTAAGTTGTTAAGCAATGATCAGATTACAGTTATTATGATGATGGGTCTTCAGGGTGCAGGTAAAACTACAACAACTGCAAAGATTGCAGGAAAGTTAAAGGAAAAAGGCAGAAAGCCTTTACTTGTTGCATGTGATATTTACAGACCGGCAGCTATTGAACAGTTAAAAATCAACGGTGAAAAGCAGAAGGTTCCTGTATTTTCAATGGGTGATAAGCAAAAGCCTTTAAACATTGCAAAGGCAGCCATTGAGCATGCAAAGAAAAATGGAAACAATGTTGTTATCTTAGACACGGCAGGTCGTTTACACGTAGATGAAGACATGATGAATGAACTTGTTGAAATACGTGAAAATATTGACATTACCCAGACTGTTTTGGTTGTAGATGCCATGACTGGTCAGGACGCAGTAAATGTTGCAAAAGAATTTAATGAAAAAATAGGAATTGACGGTATCGTTGTTACAAAGCTAGACGGTGATACAAGAGGTGGTGCTGCATTATCAATAAAGGCAGTTACCGGAAAGCCTATTTTATATATTGGTATGGGTGAGAAACTTTCTGATTTGGAACAGTTCCATCCTGACAGAATGGCTTCCCGTATTTTAGGTATGGGTGATGTTTTGTCACTGATTGAAAAGGCAGAACAGGCAATTGACCAGGACAAGGCAAAAGAAATGGAGCAAAGACTTAAGAAAGCTCAGTTTACTTTTGACGATTATTTAGAGTCAATGAGTCAGATTAAAAACATGGGTGGTTTATCATCGCTTCTTAATATGCTACCGGGTGTTGGTGGTCAGATTAAAAGTGACATGCTACCTGATGAAAAGCAACTTGGAAAGATTGAAGCTATTATTTATTCAATGACCAAGGCTGAAAGAGGCAATCCTGACTTGCTTAACCCTTCCAGAAAGCAACGTATTGCAAAGGGAGCAGGGGTTGACATCAGTGAGGTAAACAAACTTGTCAAACAGTTTGATCAAGCAAAGAAAATGATGAAGAATATGCCTGGACTTATGGGCGGCAAAGGAAAACGTAGAGGTGGATTTAAAATGCCTTTTGGCTTTTAAACATATATATTTAATTTAAGAAAATTTTTTGGAGGTACATTTAAAATGGCAGTAAAGATGAGATTAAAAAGAATGGGTAAGAAGAGACATCCTATTTACAGAATAGTAGTTGCTGATTCAAGAGCACCTAGAGATGGTAGATTCATCGAAGAAATCGGTACTTATGATCCAAATCAGGAACCAAGCGTGTTTGACGTAAATGAAGAAGCTGCAAAGAAATGGTTAGCAACAGGAGCACAGCCAACAGAAACAGTTGGAAAGCTTTTAAAAATTGCTGGTATTGAAAAATAATAGCGGAGGGCAAATTCATGAAAGAATTGGTAGAAACAATTGCAAAAGCACTTGTTGACTCTCCAGATGAAGTTGTAGTTACAGAAACTGATGGTGATAGAGAGATTCTTATTACTTTACATGTTGCACAGGATGATATGGGCAAAGTTATTGGAAAGCAGGGAAGAATTGCAAAAGCTATCCGTTCAGTAGTAAAGGCTGCATCTTCAAAATGCGATAAAAAAGTTAAAGTAGAAATTAAATAGTTTACTTTAATACAAGTGCAACAAGGCTGGAAAAATCCAGCCTTGTTTACTATATGTAGAGGAAAAAATATGGAAGAATATTTAAGAGTTGGTGTTATTACAAATTCTCACGGAATAAAGGGAGAAGTAAAAGTTTATCCAACAACAGATGATATAAAAAGATTTGATTATTTAAAAGAAGCAATAATTGATACAGGAAAAGAATATATCAATGTAAATGTATCAGGAGTAAAATACTTTAAAAATATGGTTATATTAAAATTTAAAGAATATGACAATATCAATGATATTTTGCAGTTCAAGGGAATGGATTTGTTAGTCACAAGGGACAATGCAATTCCTCTTGAAGATGGAGAATATTTTATTGGAGACCTGATTGGCTGCAAAATAGTCACAGATCAGGGAGATGACTTTGGAAAATTAACAGATGTTCTTGAAACAGGTGCCAATGGTGTTTATGTTGTAAAAACAAATGACAACAAAGAGGTACTTTTGCCGGTTATAGAACAATGTATATTAGATAGAGATGTAGAAAATAAAGTGATTACCGTACACATAATGAAAGGATTGTTAGATTAATGAATTTTCACGTATTAACTCTTTTTCCTGAAATGATTGAGCAGGGAGTAAATACAAGTATTACAGGAAGAGCAATATCAAATGGGCTTATTTCTCTTAATACTATAAATATAAGAGATTTTTCAGACAATAAATACGGTCATATAGATGATTATCCTTATGGTGGTGGGGCAGGTATGGTGATGCAACCGGGACCGGTTTATGACAGTTATCAATCGGTTGTAAATCAGATTGGCTACAAACCAAGAGTTGTATATCTCACACCACAGGGCAAAGTATTTAATCAACATATGGCAGTAGAGTTTTCAAAAGAAAAGGATTTAGTTTTTCTTTGTGGACATTATGAAGGTATTGACGAACGTGTTCTTGAAATGATTGTTACAGACAATGTTTCTATTGGAGATTATGTTTTAACAGGTGGAGAGTTACCTTCTATGGTTATGATAGATGCAATTTCAAGACTTGTACCGGGAGTTCTAAACAATGATGATTCGGCTGAGTTTGAGTCATTTAATGACAATTTACTTGAATACCCACAGTATACAAGACCGGCAGAATTTATGGGCAAGGAAGTTCCACCTATACTTTTATCAGGAAATCATCCAAAAGTAGACCAATGGAGAAGAGAACAATCTATTATCAGAACCATAGAAAGAAGACCTGATTTGATGGAAGATGCCAATCTTACAAAGGATGACATAAAATTCATAAAAACACTTGATAAATAAAAGAAATTATGTTATTATAACAGACGCTGTATAAAAAATGATGGTCCTCTGTTACATTATGTATTAAGAACATCGGAATAAATAAGGAGGAAGTTATGCAGGAATTAATCAAAGAAATTGAACAAGCACAGATTAAAGAAGTTACACCTTTTAACGTAGGTGACACAATCAAGGTTCATGCCAAGATTGTAGAAGGAAACAGAGAAAGAATTCAGGTTTTTGAAGGACTTGTAATTAAAAAACAGGGTGGAAGCAACAGAGCTACTTTCACAGTAAGAAAGAATTCAAACGGAATCGGCGTTGAAAGAACATGGCCTTTATACTCACCATCAATCGCAAACATTGAAGTAGTTAGACAGGGTAAAGTAAGACGTGCTAAACTTAACTACATCAGAAGCAGAGTTGGTAAGGCTGCTAAGGTAAAAGAATTAGTTAAATAATTATTACTTTCAAAAAGGAGCGGGTTTTACTCGTTCCTTTTTTGTTACAGCACCATAGGAATTTATTACATCTATGTTTATACAATTTTTAGGAAAGCAGAACTTAAAATTCAGGTGTTATGACAATAAAAAAGGCAGGAGGAAATATGGATTATCAGTGGTTTCCTGGGCATATGACAAAAGCTATGCGCCAGATGAAAGAAGATATTAAATTAATAGATTTGGTTATTGAACTGTTAGATGCAAGAATCCCTTTAAGTAGTAGAAATCCTGAAATTGACAATTTAGGCCAAAACAAGGCAAGACTAGTACTTTTAAACAAGTCAGATTTGGCTGATGAGGCTGAAAATAATAAATGGATAGAATATTTTAAAGAAAAAGGTATTGTTGCTTTAAAGATAAATTCAAAAAATAAACAGGGAATAAAAGAAATAAACAATGCTGTAAATATTGCCTGTAAAGAGAAAATTGAAAGAAACAAAAAGCGTGGTATTATAAACAGACCTATTAGAGCCATGGTAGTTGGTATACCAAATGTTGGAAAATCCACATTTATAAACGCTTACGCCGGCAAAAACTGTGCCAAAACAGGCAATAAGCCAGGTGTTACAAAGGGAAAACAGTGGATTAGATTAAATAAAAATCTAGAACTTCTTGATACTCCGGGAGTTTTGTGGCCAAAGTTTGACGACCAGCTAACAGGTATGCATCTGGCATTTATCGGTTCAATGAATGATAATATTTTAGATGTGCAGGAATTGGCATATCAACTTATAAAATTACTGGCAGATTTGTATCCTAATGCCATTAAAGATAGATATTCTATAGAAGGTGACAAGGATCCTTTACAGGTTATGTATCAGGTAGCTGAAAAGCGTGGTTGTAAATTAAAGGGCAATCAACCTGATTTGGATAAAACAAGTGGTATTATTTTAGATGATTTCAGAAGTGGTAAACTTGGAAGAATTTCTATAGACAGATAAGGTTAATTATGAGTAAAAGTATAAGTGATATCAAAAATGAATTAAATAATCTGGATATAACAAATTATCTTGATTTTGCAAAAGAATATGCCATGGATCAGCGAAGTGGTGTTCAAAAGATTGTTCAAAAAGCAAATAAAGACTTTGAAAAGTATCAGTTGGAAATAAAGCGAACATATGAATTACAATTTTTTGAAAGAAAATATGCCGATTATCAGTTTATATGTGGAATCGATGAGGTAGGAAGAGGACCTTTGGCAGGTCCTGTTGTTGCAGGTGCAGTTATTTTACCAAAAGACTGCAATATTTTGTATATTAATGACTCAAAAAAACTTTCTGCATCAAAAAGAGAGAAACTGTTTGACGTTATTATGGAAAAAGCTGTTAGTGCAAAAACAGCTATGGTTTCTCCTGAAAGAATTGATGAAATAAACATTCTTCAGGCTACATATGAGGCAATGAGACAGGCCATTGGTTTGCTTGACCCCTCACCTGATCTTTTGTTAAATGATGCAGTAAATATACCTGGAATTACACAAAAACAGGTTCCTATCATAAAAGGTGATGCCAAAAGTATTTCCATTGGAGCTGCCAGCATTATTGCAAAGGTTACAAGGGACAATATGATGGTAGAATATGATAAAATATTTCCACAATATGGCTTTGCATCAAACAAAGGATATGGTTCAAAAGAACATATCAATGCATTAAAGGAATTTGGCCCATGTTCAATACATAGAAAGACATTTATAACACATTTTGTTTAAGATAATAATGTATATAAAAAAGTTTAAAATAAAATAATGATTAATATTTAGAAAAAATATTAAAAAATGCAATAAATTAATATTTATAAGTTTTGAATGAAAGAAAAGGGGGAATATGGATAAAAGAATTGTTGGCGGTTTATATGAACAAAGGGCAATGAACTACCTTTTGAAAAATGGATTTTGTATAATAGATACAAATTACAGATGTAGACTTGGAGAAATAGACATCATTGCCATAAAAGATGAAATACTTAGGTTTATTGAAGTGAAATACCGTAAGAACAATAGCTTTGGCGAGCCTTATGAGGCTGTAACCAAATCAAAACAGAGAAAAATAATTAAAACTGCGATGTGGTATTTAAATTTAAATGCAAAATACCAAAACAGTCAATGTAGTTTTGATGTGATTTCCATAACAGACAGTGAAATAATATATTTAGAAAATTGTTTTGGAGAAATATAATGAATATAATTGGTTTAAACAAAAACAATCATAATTCCACTACAATTAAGTGGAAAAATAATATTCCATACATTTCATATAAAGCACTTGAAAATATTCCGTGGCTTACACATGGCTTTTCTACAAGAATGGGTGGTATAAGCACAGACTATTTAAGCTCCATGAATTTGGGAAGTGGTCGTGGTGACAGTGTAGAAAATGTTATTAAAAATCATGAATTAATAGCAGGTGCAATAGGCTTTGATGCTCACAACATTGTTGCAGCAAAACAGACGCATACTACAAATGTGAAAATTGCCTCTAAAAGTGACAGAGGAAAAGGTGTTTATTTTGAAAGAGATTATGATAATATTGACGGTCTTATAACAAATGAAAAAAATATAGTTCTTGCAACATATTTTGCTGACTGTGTGCCATTATTTATAGTTGATACAAAAAACAAGGCCATCGGGCTGTCTCATTCAGGATGGCGTGGTACAGTTGCTAAAATGGGAAAAGTTACCATAGAAAAGATGATAAATCTATATGGTACCAATCCAAAAGATGTTATAGCATGTATTGGACCATCTATTTGTCAGAGTTGCTATGAAATAAGTAAGGACGTGGCAGATGAGTTTATTAAAGCTTTTCCAAACAACATAGACCGGATTTTAATTGAAAAATCAAATGACAAGTATTTACTTGATTTATGGATGTGCAACAAACTGATTTTTAAAGATGCAGGTGTTTTGGACGAAAACATACATATGCCTGATATTTGTACATGTTGCAATGAAAGTGTTATGTTTTCACATAGAGCTTCTAAAGGTAAAAGAGGAAATTTAGCAGCCTTTTTAGAATTGAAATAAAAATTTTACAAATATAAAATTTACAAATATAAACTGATATTGTAAAATCTAACAGTGAGGTAAAAAATATGAGTAAACCAATTGTTGCCATAGTAGGCAGACCGAATGTTGGAAAATCAACATTATTTAATGCATTAGCAGGAGAAAAAATATCTATAGTAAAAGATACTCCCGGTGTTACAAGAGATAGAATATATGCTGATATTGATTGGCTTAATTATAATTTTACAATGATAGATACAGGTGGTATTGAACCTGACAGTAATGATATTATTTTGTCTCAAATGAGAGAACAGGCACAGATTGCTATTGATACTGCTGATGTTATTATATTTATGACAGATGTTAAACAAGGTTTGATAGATGCTGATGCAAAAGTAGCAGATATGTTAAGACGAAGCAGAAAACCGGTTATTTTAGTTGTAAATAAAGTAGATAACTTTAATAGAATGATGGCAGATGTCTATGAGTTTTATAATTTAGGTATTGGTGATCCTGTACCTATTTCTGCATCTCAAAAAAGTGGCTTAGGAGATATGCTTGATAAGGTGGTTGAACATTTCCATTCTCTTAATTTAGAAGAGGAAGAAGACGAAAGACCTAAAGTTGCTATTGTTGGAAAGCCAAATGTTGGAAAATCATCTATTATTAACAAGTTAACGGGACAGAGTCGTGTGATTGTATCAAATATTGCAGGAACAACACGAGATGCTATTGATACAGATGTGAAATACAATGGAAAAGAATATGTTTTCATAGATACGGCAGGTATTAGAAGAAAATCAAAAGTAAAAGAAGAAATAGAAAGATACAGTGTTATCAGAACGGTTACAGCTGTTGAAAGAGCAGATGTAGTTGTTATTGTAATTGATGCAACAGAAGGTGTAACAGAGCAGGATGCAAAGATTGCAGGTATTGCCCATGAAAATGGTAAGGGAATTATTATTGCCGTAAACAAATGGGATGCCATTGAAAAGAATGACAAAACTGTATATGAATACAAGAATAAAGTCAGACAGGTTTTATCCTTTATGCAGTATGCAGAGATTATGTTCATTTCTGCAAAAACAGGTCAGAGGTTGCCAAAACTTTTTGAAATGATTGATATGGTTATTGAAAATCATTCGCTAAGAATTGAAACAGGTGTTGTTAATGAAATAATGGCAGAGGCTGTTGCAATGCAGCAACCACCATCAGATAAGGGTAAACGTTTAAGACTTTACTATATTACTCAGGTGTCGGTAAAGCCGCCTACATTTGTTATTTTTGTAAACGACAAGGAGTTGATGCATTTTTCTTATACAAGATACATTGAAAATCGTATAAGAGAAGCATTTGGCTTTAGAGGGACGCCATTGCGATTTATTATTCGTGAAAGAAACGACAAATAATTTTAATAAGAGGTGATATATATGGTTTGGCAAAAAATTGTATGTATAATTATCGGATATTGTTTTGGTCTTATACAAACCGGTTTTATTATAGGAAAGATTAATCACATTGATATAAGAGAGTATGGTAGTGGAAACTCAGGTACAACTAACACTATGCGTACACTTGGAAAAAAATATGGTTTTATTACATTTTTTGGAGATGCACTAAAGGCTGTTTTTGCAGTGATGTTAACTTATTTTTTGTTTAAAAGTTCATGCGAAAAGGATATGATGGTTATAGCACTTTATACAGGTCTTGGTACAATACTTGGACATAACTTTCCAATTTATATGCATTTTAAAGGTGGAAAAGGTATAGCAACTTCATCAGGAGTAATTTTTTCTCTGGCATTTTTTGACTGGAAGTTTTTAGCTTTAGGCTTTTTTACATTTTTTATTGCTTTAGCATTAACAAAATACGTTTCATTTAGTTCTCTTTGTCTTATGACAGGGTTCTTTATAGAAATGATTGTTTGGGGTCAGCTTGGTATGGTTCATAATCTTAATCCAAACGAAAAAATAGAAGCGTACATTTTAGTTGGAATTATGACAGTTTTGTCATATATACGACATAAAGATAATATTAAAAGACTGATCGATGGCACGGAAAGAAGAATTGGTCAGAAAAAGGAGGCATAATATGTCAAAAGTAACAGTATTAGGCGGTGGAGGATGGGCTATTGCCTTAGCAAAAGTATTATATGAAAACGGTCATAATGTTACATTATGGTCAGCCCTTGAGAAGGAAGTTAAAGCGTTAAGCGAGGAAAGGGAAAATAAAATTTGCCTGCCGGGTATTCATATTCCTGAAAAAATTGAAATCTCAGGAGATTTGGAATATGCTGTTAAAGGCTCTGAGATGATAGTAATGGCTGTTGCTTCATCATTTGTAAGAAGTACATCTGCCCGTTTAAAGGATTTAGTTCCTAAAGGTCAGATTATTGTAGATGTTGCAAAAGGTATAGAAGATAAGACTTTCTTTACAATGACAGACATTATGGAAGATGAAATTCCAACATGCGAAGCTGTTGTTTTATCCGGTCCAAGTCACGCAGAAGAAGTTGCAAGAAAAATACCAACTACAGTTGTTGTTGGGGCAAAGAAAAAAGAAGTAGCACAGAAAGTTCAGTCCCTGTTTGGAAGCAAATATTTTAGAACATATATTAGTCCTGACAGAAAGAGTATTGAACTTGGTGGTGCACTTAAAAATGTTATTGCACTTGCTGCAGGTATTATTGACGGACTTGGATTTGGTGACAATACTGAGGCTGCTCTTATTACAAGAGGAATTAAGGAAATTACAGCTCTTGGTGTAAAAATGGGAGGACACTCACGTACATTCAATGGATTGTCCGGAATTGGTGATTTGATTGTTACATGTAACAGCAAACATTCAAGAAACAGAAGAGCCGGTGTTTTAATTGGAAAAGGTTATACTTTAGATCAGGCTGTTGCTGAGGTGAAAATGGTTGTAGAAGGTGCAGTTTCTGCAAAGGCAGCTTTTGAACTTGCAAAGAAATATGATGTGGACATGCCTATTGTTGAGGCTGTAAACAGAGTTTTATTTGAAGATAAATCAGCACAGGAAGCCATGTGGGAATTGATGGAAAGAGAACAAACTAACGAATTCAGTGATTTAGAATGGAACTAAAAAATATAATATAAAAGTATTATATTGAAGGAGAAACTATTAATGGATCATAGCAGGATAGATCAAACAAAAAGCAAAGGAAAAAAAGGAATAGCAACATTTTTATTCAGTCGTATTTTTATATTTGGCTTGATGGTACTGTTGCAAGTGTTGTTTATGGTTTTGTTGGCATACAATGCAACACTTAGCAAAGGTTTTAACTCTGTTGTTATAATACTTCAAATCTTGTTAGTTATTTATCTTGTAAATGATAAAACAGACCCTACAATGAAATTAATATGGGTTATTTTTATTATGTTTGTTCCAGCCCTTGGAGTAATGATGTATTTGTACGTTAAGTTCCAACCAGGTTCAATAAAACTACGCAAAAGGATTGAAAGCATTGATTTAAAATCTAAAAAGTATCTTCAAACAGACAGACAGATATATAACGATTTACAGATTCAGGATAAACAGATGTCTATGATTGGAAAATATATTTATGATCACACAGGATGTCCGGTTTATAAAAATACAGATGTTACATATTTAAACTGTGGCGAAGAAAAATATACTGCATTAATTAATGCATTGGAAGAGGCACAGGATTTTATTTTTATGGAATACTTTATAATAGAACGTGGAAAAGTCTGGGATTCTATTGTAGATATTCTTGAAAGAAAAGTAAAACAGGGAGTTGAAGTAAGAGTAATGTATGACGGTTTGTGTTCTCTTACAAAACTTCCAATTGGATATTTTAAAGAATTAAGAAAACTTGGAATACAGTCAAAAACATTTGCTCCGGCAAGACCATTTTTTACAACGCAACAAAATAACAGAGATCATAGAAAAATAGTTGTAATTGATGGTAAGGTAGCCTTTACAGGTGGCATAAATCTTGCAGATGAATATATGAATCTTGTTAACAAATTTGGTTATTGGAAAGATACTGCAGTGATGCTTGAAGGAGATGCTGCAAGAACATATACATTATTGTTTTTACAGATGTGGAATATTACAGAAAGAAAGATTGGAAGTTTTGACAAATATTTAAATGTTCCAATTGAAAAAGTATATGATGAAAACGGTTATGTAATAGGATACGGTGATGACCCTCTTGACCAGGAAAGAATTGGCGAATCGGTTTATTTGCATATAATCAATACCGCAACAAGATATTTGCATATTAGTTCGCCATATCTTATTTTAGATAATGTAATGATGTCGGCTCTTAAATTTGCAGCAAAACGTGGCGTTGATGTGAAAATTATTGTGCCGGGTATTCCTGATAAGGCATATGCTTTTTGTATTGCAAGAACTTATTATAAAGAATTAATTGAGGCAGGTGTGGAAATATATGAATATACTCCCGGGTTTAATCACGCAAAAATGTTTGTAAGCGATGATGAAAAAGCCACTGTAGGTACAATTAATTTGGATTATAGAAGTTTATATTTACATTTTGAAAATGGATGTTTTTTGTATAAAAACAAGGCAGTTTATGATGTAGAAGAAGATATATTACAAATGATAAATGAATCTAAAAAGATTTCGTTAATTGAATGTAGAAACAGACCAATATGGTATAAGGCGTGCGGTAAGTTATTAAGACTTTTGGCTCCCCTTATGTAATAAAAAACCTCTTATTGCATATATTTTAGTATTAATGTATGTAAGGGAGGTTTTTATGGATTTTAATGTATATAAAGACATTGAAAAAAGAACAAAAGGGGAGATTTACATAGGGGTTGTTGGTCCTGTAAGAACAGGAAAATCAACTTTTATTAAAAATTTTATGGATGTGGCAGTTGTTCCAAAGATTTTAGATGAAAATGAGTTGAAAAGAGCACAGGATGAATTGCCACAATCTTCTTCAGGCAAAACAATTATGACTACTGAGCCCAAATTTATTCCTAGCAAAGCAATATCCATTGACATAGGAAACACTGCAAAAGTAAAAGTCAGACTAATTGACTGCGTTGGATTTATGGTAAACGGTGCTACCGGACACATGGAAGAGGAAAAAGAAAGAATGGTTAAAACACCATGGTTCGATTATGATATTCCTTTTTCAAAGGCAGCCGAAATTGGTACTGAAAGGGTTATTTCAAAACATTCAACTATTGGAATTGTTGTGACAAGTGATGGTAGTTTTACAGATTTGAGTGTGGATGAGTACAACAAAGCGTTGGAAAAGACAATAGTTCATCTTAAAGATATAAATAAACCGTTTATTATTCTTGTAAACTCAACAGATCCAATGTCCGAAGAATGCCAAAAACTAAAAGAAAAGATTAGCAAAAAATATAACGTATCAACTATTGCACTTAACTGTTTAAAGTTAAATGAGCAAAAAATAAATGAAATACTTGAAAATATTTTATTTGAATTCCCAGTATCTGAAATTGTGTTTAATTTACCAAAATGGTTGGAAATAATGGACTTTAACCATCCTTTAATTCAATACATAGTAAATTACTCAAAGGAAATATTGGATAAAATTATAAAAATAAAAGATGTAAAAACTCTTAAACTTCTACCTGATAAAGAATTTGTAAAAAGTGCAAATATGTCAGGAATAGAATTGTCCAACGGAAAAATGACAGTTAATCTTGAAATAGATGAAGGATATTACTACAAAACTTTGTCAGAAATTACAGGTGTCACAATCAACAATCAACTTCAACTTATAAAACTAGTTAAGGAGATGGCAGAAAAGAGAAGAAGTTACGAAAAAGTAAATGATGCAATAAACAATGTAAGGAATACAGGGTATGGCATAGTAACTCCTGAAAAAGAAGATATAGTTCTTGAAAATCCTGAACTTATAAAACAGGGAAATAAGTTTGGTGTAAAAATAAAAGCAACTGCACCGTCAATACATTTTGTAAAGGCAAATATTTTAACGGAAATTTCTCCTATTATTGGTGAGGAATCTCAGGCAAAAGACTTAATAGACTTTATAAATAACAAAGAAGATGAGCAGGATATATGGGAGACCAATATATTTGGAAAATCTATTGGTCAGATTGTAGATGAGGGAATAACAAACAAAATTAATAATTTGACAGAAGATACAAGATCAAGAATGCAGGGAACAATAGAAAAAATTACAAACGATCAAAGTCGTGGTGTAATTTGCATCCTTCTTTGATTTAAAGATTTAAGTGTTAAAACACAGATATCCTGATTATAGGGGGATGCCCTAATGCTATAATTAAAAAACCAGGGGATTTTACAAAAATAAGGCAATGCTTTATTGTAAAATCCTTTTTACTATGTTAAAATTATTATTTGATTGAACAAAAAAGCTATAAAAGGAGAAGGATTATGAACACATACGAAGAATTAAAAGCGCGTGGCCTTATTGCACAGGTTACAGATGAAGCTTTAATTAGTGATTTAATAAATAAAGGAGAAGCGGTTTTCTATATTGGTTTTGATCCAACAGCGGATAGTCTTCATGTAGGTCATTTTATGGCTCTTTGTTTAATGAAGAGATTACAGATGGCTGGTAATAAGCCTATTGCATTACTTGGTGGTGGTACAGCTATGATTGGTGATCCATCAGGTAAAACTGATATGAGAAAGATGATGACAAAAGAAACTATTGACCATAATATTGAATGTTTTAAAAAGCAGATGAGTAAATTTATTGATTTCTCAGACGGTAAAGCATTAATGGTAAACAATGCTGACTGGTTAATGGATTTAAATTATATTGATGTTTTAAGAGAAGTTGGACCACACTTTAGTGTAAACAGAATGTTAACAGCAGAATGTTACAAGCAGAGAATGGAAAGAGGACTTAGCTTCTTGGAATTTAATTATATGATTATGCAGAGTTATGACTTCTATAAGTTATTTCAGGATTATGGATGTAACCTTCAGTTTGGTGGAGATGATCAGTGGAGTAACATGCTTGGTGGTACAGAACTTATCAGACGTAAGTTAGGAAAAGACGCATCAGCCATGACTATTACATTACTTCTTAATTCAGAAGGAAAGAAGATGGGTAAAACTGTTAGTGGTGCTGTTTGGCTTGATCCTGAAAAAACATCACCATACGAATTCTTCCAGTACTGGAGAAACGTCGATGACGCAGATGTTATTAAGTGCTTAAAGATGCTTACATTCCTTCCATTAGAAGAAATCGAAGAAATGGAAAAATGGCAGGGCGCTGAACTTAATAAGGCAAAAGAAATTTTAGGATATGAGTTAACAAAATTAGTTCATGGCGAAGAAGAAGCAAAGAAAGCTTTGGATGCTGCGAAGAATATGTTTGCAAAAGGTGGTATTTCAGGCGATTTACCAACTACAGCGTATGCAAAAGATGAATTAGAAAAGGGTATTGATATCCTTACTATTTTAGTAGATACAAAACTTGCAAAATCAAGAAGTGAAGCAAGAACTTTAGTAAACCAGAACAGTGTTTCTGTAAATGGTGAAAAAGTAAATGCAATAGATAAAAAAATAACTACAGCTGATTACAATGAAGATGGCGTTATCTTAATCAAAAAAGGTAAGAAAGCATTCCATCAGATTAAAGCTGATTAGTTTAGGAGGAACTTATAATGAAGAAATATGGATTAAATGAATTAAGACAAATGTTTTTAGATTTCTTTGAATCAAAAGGACATTTAGTAAAAAACAGTTATTCATTAGTACCACACAATGATAATAGTTTATTACTTATAAATGCAGGAATGGCTCCTTTAAAGCCTTATTTTACAGGTCAGGAAGTTCCACCTAGAACACGTATGGCAACATGCCAGAAATGTATCAGAACAGGTGATATTGAAAATATTGGAAAAACTGCAAGACATGGTACATTTTTTGAAATGTTAGGAAATTTCTCTTTTGGAGATTATTTTAAACATGAAGCCATTCATTGGTCTTGGGAATTTTTAACAGAAGTCGTAGGACTTGAAGCTGACAGATTGTATCCATCAGTTTATTTGGAAGATGATGAAGCTTTTGATATTTGGAATAAAGAAATGGGAATTCCAAAAGAAAGAATTTTCAAATTTGGAAAAGAAGACAACTTCTGGGAGCATGGTGCAGGTCCTTGTGGTCCATGCTCAGAAATATACTATGACCGTGGAGAAAAATATGGCTGTGGAAAGCCCGGATGTACAGTAGGATGTGAATGTGACAGATATATTGAAATCTGGAACAACGTATTTACACAGTTTGAAAATGATGGAAAAGGCAATTACACAACATTAAAGCAGAAAAATATTGATACAGGTATGGGTCTTGAAAGACTTGCAACTGTAGTTCAGGATGTTGATTCTATTTTTGACGTTGATACAATTAAGGCTTTACGTGATAAAGTTTGTGAAATTTCCGGAAAAGAATACAAGAAAGAATATAAATGGGATGTTTCAATTAGAATAATAACAGATCATATCAGATCAGCTACATTTATGATTTCAGATGGTATTATGCCATCAAATGAAGGCAGAGGATATGTGCTTAGAAGATTAATCAGACGTGCTGCAAGACACGGCAGACTTCTTGGAATAGATGGAATGTTCCTTTCTAAACTTTCAAAAACTGTAATTGAAAGTTCTAAAGATGGTTATCCTGAACTTGAAGAAAAGCAAAACATGATTTTCAAGGTGTTAACAGAAGAAGAAAATAAGTTTAACAAAACTATTGATACAGGTCTTAACATTTTATCAGAAATGGAATCAAAGATGTCTGAAGAAGGAAGTAAGACTTTGTCAGGTAATGATGCATTTAAGTTATATGATACTTACGGCTTTCCACTTGATCTTACAAAAGAAATTCTTGAAGAAAAAGGATTTAATGTAGATGAAGATGGCTTTAAGAAAGCAATGGAAGTTCAAAGAGAGACAGCAAGAAAAGCACGTAAAACAACAAACTATATGGGAGCTGACGAGACAGTATATGAAAGTCTTGACAAGAATTTAACATCAAGTTTTGTTGGATATGACAAGTTAGAAAATAATTCAGAAGTAACAGCTTTAACAACTGACAAAGAAGTTGTACAGGCATTAGCTGAAGGCGACAATGGTACAATTCTTGTAAATGAAACACCATTTTATGCAACAATGGGTGGTCAGTCAGGTGATAAAGGTATTATTGAAACAGCCAATGGTAAATTCCAGGTTGTTGATACTATCAAACTTCATGGCTCAATGATTGGACATGTAGGTGTTGTGACTGAAGGTATGATTCAGGTAGGAGATGCTGCTTCATTAAAGGTTGACAGTGCAAACAGAGAATCAACAGCAAAGAACCACAGTGCAACTCATTTATTACAGAAAGCACTTAAAAATGTTTTAGGTGAACATGTAGAGCAGGCAGGTTCATATGTTGATGCTGAAAGATTAAGATTTGACTTTACACATTTCCAGGCAATGACAAAAGAAGAAATTACTAAGGTTGAAGCAATTGTAAATGAACAGATTGCAAATGCATTAGATGTTGTAACAAAGGAAATGACATTAGATGAAGCAAAGAAAACAGGCGCTATGGCATTGTTTGGAGAAAAATACGGTGATAAAGTAAGAGTTGTATCAATGGGTGATTTTTCTGTTGAACTTTGTGGTGGTACTCATGTTTCCAATACAAAGGAAATATCATATTTCAAGATTGTTTCAGAAGCAGGTATTTCAGCAGGTGTAAGAAGAATTGAAGCTTTAACAGGTATTGGTTTAATTAAGCATTTTGAAGAAATGGAAAGCCTTTTAAATGAAGCATGTAAAGTTGCAAAATCAGATGTTCACAATTTAACAAAGAAAATTCATTCTTTAAATGATGAAATTAAGGCTCTTAACAGTGAAAACGAAAAGTTAAAAGCTAAGATGGCAAATGATTCAGTTGGAGATGCTTTAAACGATGTTGTAGAAGTAAATGGTATTAAACTTCTTGCTACAAAGGTTTCAGATGTTGACATGAATGGTCTTAGAAATCTTGGAGACCAATTAAAAGAAAAAATCGGTGGTGGCGTAGTTGTTATTGTTTCAACAACAGGTGATAAAGCAAATGTTATTGTCATGGCTGACGATGATGCAATTTCAAAGGGTGCCCATGCAGGAAACATGATTAAAGAAATTGCCAAATGTGTTGGTGGCGGCGGTGGTGGTCGTCCAAACATGGCACAGGCAGGTGGCAAGAATCCTGCAGGTGCTGATGAGGCAATAAGCAAAGCAAAAGATATTTTAGCTGCTCAATTAAATTAAATGTTTAATAAAGGTTGACGGTTTGAAAAAATATGATATAATGTTTAAGGTGTTTTAACACAAATACCTACAGTTTTAGGAATCTATAACTGAAGGGAGGGAAGAACAGATGTCAAGCGTTATCGTAAAAGAAAACGAATCAATCGACAGTGCATTACGTCGATTCAAGAGAAATTGCGCAAAAGCCGGAATTCAGCAGGAGATTCGTAAAAGAGAACATTACGAAAAACCAAGCGTTAAGCGTAAGAAGAAATCAGAAGCAGCTAGAAAGCGCAAATATAATTAATTATAAAGAGTCAGGATTATGTCCTGGCTCTTTTAATATATAGCGCAAAAGCATAAACAAAACCTATAAAACATACAATATGTTAAGAAATATTTATTAATAAAATCAGGAGAAGATTTGATAAATGTAGATAATAATTATGGTGTTCCAAGAGATGTGGTTTATGGTGAATGTATGCTTCAGGTAATCGGCAGAGAAGATATATTAATAGAGAATTATAAATGTATTAAAGAAATAGATGAAAATAATATAGAAATTTCATGTAGAAAATATAATGTATGCATAAAAGGAAAAAATTTATATATAAAATTTTATAATAATGAGTCAATGATTATAGGTGGAGAGTTTAATGAAATTTCATTTTTATGAGATAGAAACAGACAGAAAATATATATACAGAATATTAAACAATATTTCCCGTATTTCTTTAGAAGATATTAAGTATAAAAAACATAATATTGTATTTGTTGTAGATGCTTCATATATTCAATTATTAAAAAATATTTTTGAAGAAAAAAATATACCATTGTTAAAATGTGAAGAAAAAGGCATGTATACAATTTTAACAAACAGACTTTTTATAAAAGTATCAGGTGGTTTTTTCCTTATTTTTATAATATTTTTATTAATTTCATCAAGATATGTCTGGAATATTTCAGTTGATGGAAACTACAGTTATACAAAAGATGCAATAAAAAGATTTGTTTATTCAAAAAATATAAAAGAAGGTACAAAAATTTCAGAAATCAACTGTGATGATTTAGAAAAAAGTATCCGAAGAAAATACAATGATATCAGCTGGGTTTGTGCGGAAATAAAAGGAACAAATCTTTTGATACATATAAAAGAAAATTATATTACTGATATTCCTAAAAAGGAGAAAAGACCTTACAATCTTGTAGCAAACAAAAATGCGAAAATTATATCATGTTATGTAAGAAAAGGTGTCTTAAAAGTAAAAAAAGGAATGATAGTAAAAAAAGGAGATATTCTTATAAGCGGACTTGTTGATGTTTTTGATGAATCGGAGCAAAAAATCTTTACAAATATTCAAAAGGCTGATGGAGATGTGTATGGTTATACAAATTATAGTTACAAAGATTCTATGCAAATAAATTATCAAAAGAAAATTTATACAAAAAAATATTCCTATTATATTCCCAAAATAAAAGGATTTGATTGGAAAATAAAAAAAGAAAAAAATGTTAATGTACAGACTAAAGACATAAACATAAAAGGATTTGGGAATTATTATTTTCCTATAGCAATCGGAAAATAAACAGTAAAAAAATATGATTTAAAAAAAGATAAACGTTCCAAAAAAACTGCCAAAACCATTTTTCTTAGAAAATTAAATGTAAAATTGGCTATTATGGAGCAAAAAGGGTACAAAATAATCAAAAAAGATGTTAAAATACATAAGGAAAATAATTCCTATGTTTTGAATGCAAAAATAAGATGCATAGAAAAACTTGGAATGATATCATATATTGATGATAAAACATTATCTGACATAAAGTTAGAAAAACAAACGTCAGTAAATGAAACAAATTCCAATTGAAAGGTTATTATAAATGAGCGTAATTGAAAGTATAATAGATGTACCTGCTAACTTAGAAAAAAATGTTTTCGGACAGTTTGACAGTAACATTAAGAAAATAGAAAAAACTCTTCATGTAACTATTATTTCAAGAAATGGAGAACTTAAAATCATAGGTCAGGAAGTGGCTGCAAAAAGAGCAAAAGGTGTATTTTCCAATTTGATTGAGCTTGCAAAAAGAGGAAATGAGATTAATGAGCAAAATGTTGATTATGCTTTATCTTTAAGTTATGACAACAAAGAGTCAGCCATGCTTGAATTGGATAGCGATATTATATGTAGAACCATTATGGGAAAACCTATCAAGCCAAAAACATTAGGTCAGAAAAAATATGTAGACTTAATAAAAAATAAAATGATTGTCTTCGGAATAGGTCCTGCAGGAACCGGAAAAACATATTTGGCAATGGCAATGGCAATTACAGCCCTTAGAAACGATGAAGTAAACAAGATTATTTTAACGAGACCGGCTATTGAAGCAGGAGAAAATCTTGGATTTCTTCCCGGAGATTTACAAAGTAAGGTTGACCCATATTTAAGACCGTTATATGATGCACTGTATCAGATTATGGGAGCTGAAAGTTTTGTTTCAAATTCAGAAAAGGGTATTATCGAGGTTGCACCTTTAGCATATATGCGTGGTAGAACTTTGGACAATGCATTTATTATATTAGATGAAGCACAAAATACCACACCTGCCCAGATGAAGATGTTTTTGACCAGAATTGGTTTTGGCTCTAAAGTTATCGTAACAGGAGACCGAACTCAGAAGGATTTACCAAGAGATATGGTGTCAGGTCTTGACATTGCACTACGTGTTTTAAAAGATGTAGATGACATTGGATTTGCATTTTTGGACAATACTGATGTTGTAAGACATCCATTAGTGCAAAAGATTGTTAAGGCATATGAAGAATATGAAAACAAACAAACAAAACAAAATAAAATAACAGATAAAAAATCAAATAATAAACGTAAATTTTAATATTAATAAGGAGATAAAGTTGAGTACCTTTATTGAAAATGAATACGAAAATAAAATAGATATTGATTATGAGGATATAATAAAACAAGTCATTGAAGGGGCAATAAACTATGTGGAATGTCCATATGAGTGCGAAGTCAATGTTACAATAGTTGATAACAATATCATTCATGAAATTAATAATGAGCAAAGACAAATTGACAGACCTACAGATGTTTTATCTTTTCCATTGATTGAATATGATACTCCCGGAGACTTGTCAAATGTAGAAAAGGATATTGATTCTTTTAATCCGGATACGGGAGAACTTATGCTTGGTGACATTGTTATATCTTATGATAAAGTAAAAGAGCAGGCAAATGAATACAACCATTCTTTAAAAAGAGAATTGGCGTTTTTAACTGCTCACAGTATGTTACATCTTTTTGGATATGATCATATAGTTGATGAAGAGCGTATCAATATGGAACGTATGCAGAAAGAAATTTTAAATAATCTTAATATTACAAGGGAGAACTAATGAAGTTAAACAAAAAAATTGTGATACCAATAGTTGTATGTGCTGTTATTGCTGTGGCAGTTGTATTTTTTATCGCATTTGGTAGCACAAAGAAAACAGAAAAAGAAACTACACAGGCACAAACAACAACAAATCAGCCTGAAACAACAACAAAAGATCCTAATGCAGGAAAGATACAAAGTAAACTTACAGGTGAATATGTAAGCAAAAAGATTGCAAATAAAAGACCTGTAGCACTTATGTACAACAACATTATCAACGCAATTCCACACTCAGGACTTTCAAATGCAGATGTATGCTATGAAGCACCTGTTGAAGGTAGCATTACAAGAATAATGGGCATTTTTGAAAATTATTCAAAATTAAAAAAGATGGGTTCTGTAAGAAGCTGTAGAATTTATTATTGTGGGTTTGCCAATGAATGGGATGCAATTTACAGTCATTTCGGACAATCAAAATATGCACTTGAATATTTAAAGAGTGGTTCAATTGATACTGTCAATTCATTTAATTCAGGCAATGCATTTTTCAGAACTACAGACCGTGTGGCACCACACAACTGTTTTATTTCAGGAAAAAGTCTACAGAATGAAATAGCAAAGAAAAAATACAGAACAACATATAAAAAGAACTTTACACAGCATTTTCAGTTTAATGAAAACACATTTACACCAAATACAAAGGAAGTCGCAAACAAGGTAGAAATTGGCTACAGAATCAATGCACCTTGGTTTACATTCAACAAAAAAGACGGACAGTATTATAGATATCAGTATAATAAGAAGCATATTGATGATCAGAATAACAAACAGCTTCACTGTTCAAATATTATTATTCAATTTGTAAATTATACATTATATCCTGACAATAAGAGTCTTGATATGACTTTAACAGGTAGTGGAAGTGGCTGGTATATAACAAAGGGAAAAGCCATGAAACTTACATGGTCAAAAAGCGACAAACTATCAGGTCAGACTGAATACTACAACTCAAAAGGCGAAAAGATCAAATTAAATAAAGGAAAGACTTGGATTTGTGTTGTGGGAAATGAAGATAAAGACAGAGTAAAAATAAGTAAATAAACTAACAAAGAAAAAACAGAAAGAAAGTAATTATGAGTAAAAAATCAAAAAGCAATAGTTTTTTAATTCAGGGAAGTATACTTGCCGTTGCAGGTATTCTTGTAAGAGTAATAGGATTATTATATAGAATTCCCTTAAATAGAATATTAGGTGATGTAGGACTTGGATATTATGGTACCGCATTTGATTTCTATAATATTCTTATACTTTTGTCATCACAAAGCATGCCACTTGCTGTTTCGAAAATTATTTCAGAAAAATTAGAAAAGAAACAGTACAAAAATGCCGGAAAAGTATTTAAGGGAGCATTGTTATACGGCATAATAATTGGTGCGGCATTTGGGTTATTTTTATTCTTTGGCGCTGATTGGGTTGCAAAGACCGTTTATAAGCAGCCACCTGTTGCCGTTGCTTTAAGAGTTTTAGCACCAACACTTACTATAGCCTGTGTTTTAGGTGTTGTTCGTGGATATTTCCAAGGTATGGGAAATATGGTACCAACTGCGGTTTCACAGATCTTTGAACAGATTGTCAATGCTTTTGTTAGTATTCTTGCAGCCTACGAATTAGGTGCATATGGATACACATTGTCAAAAATTGCATCAGAGCAGGAAACTTTAAAAAGTTCATATGCTGCTGCAGGAGGAACCCTTGGAACATTGTCAGGTGCTCTTATAGCCCTTATATTTATGTTTTTCATTGTTTGGGTTAATAAAGATTATTTTAGAAAACGCGAAAAAAGAGACAAATCAGGTGTACTTGACAATTACAGTACAATTGGAAAAGTTATATTGCTTACAATTACACCTGTTTTATTAAGTACAACAATATACAATATTGGAAACTTATTGGACAATCCTATTTATCAGAATATTATGGTTGGTATTTTCCATTCTCCTGAAAAGCAAAACAGTGCTGCATGGGGAGTATATTCAGGTTATTACCGACTTCTTACAACAATGCCTATAGCAATTGCATCATCACTATCAACTGCTATTGTGCCTTCCCTTGTAAGATCGTATGTAGCAGGTGATGGCTTAGTTGTAAAAAGTAAAGTAACACTTGCACAGAAATTTTCAATGCTTATTGCATTTCCATGTGGGATGGGACTTTCGGTTTTAGGTGGACAGATAAATGCTCTTTTGTTTGGAGGAAGTATAGATGATACATCCCTTATTATGTCATTTAGTATTTTTACTGTAGTAGCATTTTCTCTGTCAACTATTAGCAATGCCATTTTACAGGGAATTGACAAACTTAATGTTCCAATAAAAAACTCTGCAATATCACTTGGTATTCATTTAATTGTTTTACCAATTTTATTGATTGTCTTTAAAATGGGAATATACGGTGTGGTTATTGGAGACTTTACATTTGCAATGACTGTAGCCCTTCTTAATTCATACTCAATTAAGAGATATTTAGGATACAAACAGGAGATTCATTATACAATCATAAGACCTTTTATATGTTCATTTGTAATGGGAATTGCATGTTTTACTGTATACAAAATTGGAATTATGATTTTATCATCAAATGCAATTTGGACAGTTATTTCAATTGGAGTGGGCGTTATAGTTTATGCAGTTGTTTTAATATTTACAAAAACCATTACTGAAGATGAATTATATTCAATTCCAAAAGGAACAAAAATAATAGGATTATTGAAAAAAATACATTTATTATAAAATAAAAAGTGAATATTATAACACTTTAATAAAAAATGTATAATATTTGAAAAAATGTAAAAAATATATGCAAGGAGTTATAAAATGAACAAACGTGCATATATTTTTTATTTATCAGTATTTATAGTTGGTTTCGTAATAGCATTTTTTTGTGGAATGAAAGCAGTGTTGGAGGATTATTACAATGTGGTTAACACTGAGCAAACAAATCAGAACAATAATTCAAAAAAAGAAGATGGCTATTGGGTTAAAGCAATTTCCGGAACTATTTTTGTATATAAAAGTGACAAAGAAACTTTAGTAGCGGAAACTGACATAAAAATTTCAAATTTAACAGACAAAGAAAAAAGAATTTTAGAAGATGGTATTTATCTTGAAAATTCCGAAGAACTATTCAAATATTTAGAAGCAAATACAAGTTGAAGAAAGATGAGGATTGTTTTATGAAAACAATTGTAATAGGTGGCGGTGCTGCCGGCATGACAGCTGCAATTACTGCTGCAGAAAACAAAAACCAGGTGACAGTAATAGAACACAAAAACCAAATAGGCAGGAAAATAAATATAACAGGAAACGGGCATTGCAATATTTCAAACTTAAGTCTTGATTCTTCAAAATATTATGGAGACAAAGACTTTATACATAGTGTATTGGAAAGAATAAACACAGATAAAATCATTAGTTTTTTTGAAGACAGAGGGCTAATGTTGTTTGATAGAAACGGTTATCTTTACCCTTTAGGAATGCAGGCAACTACAGTTTCTGATTTTTTGAGAGAAACAGCATTAAATAATAATGTTAAAATTAAAACTAATAATGAAATAAAAAGTATAAAACATGTTAAAGATAAATATGTAATTGATATTGGCATTGAACTTGAATGTGACAAATTAATTGTTGCAACCGGTGGGAAAAGTTTTGCTAATACCGGTTCAGATGGAAGTGGATATAATATTGCAAAAAACTTTGGACATACATTAAGTCTTTTAAAACCGGCCTTGACAGCTCTTGTTTTAGAAAAATGTAGTTTAAATAAAGCTTCAGGTGTAAGAATTCAAGGAAAGGTAAGCAATGTTTCAAATTCATATACCGGTGAACTTCAAATCACTGATTATGGTATCTCAGGTATTCCTGTATTTAATTTAAGTAGAACAGTAGAAGAAAATTCATATATTACAATTGACTTTATGCCGGGATATACTAAAAAAGACTTAAAAATATCCCTTATAAATATATTCAACAATTTTAAAAATCAAACGGTTACCAACTCTCTACATTACATGTTTAATGAAAAAATTGCACTTTTCTTAACAAAGGAATGCAACCTTGAAAAAGTAAAATGTAAAGATATTACGGACATACAGTTTGAAGAATTATTAAATATAATAAAAAATTATAAAGTAAAAGTCTTAAAAACAAGAGGATTTGATTATGCACAGGTAACAGCCGGTGGAGTTGATGTAACAGAAGTTGATAAAAATACTATGGAATCAAAAATTCATAAAAACTTGTATTTTGCAGGTGAAATTCTTGATGTTGATGGTATTTGTGGTGGATATAATCTTCATTTTGCCTGGGCAACAGGTATTTTGGCAGGAGGATGTAAAGGGTAATGGTTTTAGTTAAAGTTTCAAATATAAAATTACCAATAGATAAAGATGAAAATGATGCTTTAGAGAAAGCATTGAAAAAATCAGGCATTTCCCAAAATGACATAGATTCATGGAAGGTATTAAAGTATTCCGTTGACGCAAGAAAAAAAGATAAAATCGAAAAAATATTTTCAATTGGAATATATGTAAAAAAATATACAAAAAACAGAAAAGATGTTTCAATAGTTAAAGAAAAAAAGTATACATATTCTGTTAGTGGAACAAAAACATTAAATAACAGGCCAATTGTTGTTGGTTTCGGACCGGCAGGAATGTTTGCCTCTCTTTTACTTGCCCAAAACGGATACAATCCTATTATTATTGAACGTGGCAGTGATGTTGATACACGGGCAAAAGCAGTTGAAGATTTTTGGAAAACAGGAATTTTAAATATTAATACAAATGTACAATTTGGCGAAGGAGGTGCCGGTACATTTTCTGACGGTAAATTAAATACAGGCATAAAAGATAAAGAAAATCGTATCCGGTTTGTACTTGAAACATTTGTGAAATTTGGTGCAGATAAAAAAATACTTTATGAATCAAAACCGCATATTGGAACCGATATATTAAAAAAAGTAGTTTACAATATGAGACAGTATATTATCAAAAAAGGAGGAACATTCTTTTTTGATACATTAGTTGATAAAATATATTACAGCAACGGCAGAATTTCAAAAATAACTACTTCAAATGGAAAAGTATTTGAAGCAGAACTGTGTATTTTAGCAATTGGTCACAGTGCAAGAGATACTTTTGAAATGCTTTATGATGAAGGTGTAAAAATTGAACCAAAACCTTTTGCAATTGGAGTTAGAGTTGAGCACAAACAATCAGATATTAATAAAAGTATGTATGGTTTTAAAGATAACAGATTAGGAGCAGCAAGTTATAAACTCACTTACAAAAGCAGCAATAACAGAGGTGTGTATTCTTTTTGTATGTGTCCCGGCGGATATGTTGTTGATGCTTCATCAGAAGATTCGATGAAGGTTGTAAACGGCATGAGTTACTCAAAAAGAAATGGTGAAAATGCAAACAGTGCTATTGTGGTTACAATTAATCCGGAAGATTACAATGGAACAAAACAAAATCCTTTAGAGGGTATAAAATTTCAAAGAGCCCTTGAACATAAGGCATATATTACGGGAAACAAAATGATTCCCGTACAAAGATTTGAAGATTACAAAAAAGGCGTTAAAACTTCAAAACTAGGAGACGTGACACCAAATATTAAAGGAAAATATGCTTTTGCAGATTTAAATGACATTTTTCCAGATTATATTAATCAGGCTTTAAAAGAAGCCATAGATTATTTTGGTGAAAGGATAAAAGGGTATGATAATGATAACACAATATTATCAGCTATTGAATCAAGAACATCATCACCAGTAAGAATTATACGAAATGAAAATTTTCAGTCAAATATAGAAGGATTAATTCCTGCAGGTGAGGGGGCAGGATATGCCGGAGGTATTACCTCAGCAGCAATTGATGGTATGAAAATATTTGAATATATTGCCAAAACATACAGCTGTTTCAAATAAGAATAATAATGACAATTCTGCTGAATTGTAGTATGATATAAGTTGAGTTTGTTTGTGCAAATACAATATCTGCACATAGGAAATATTTTTTAGGAGGCATTATGAATATACGTTTTTTAGCGCAGTCAGAATACTTCAATGGATTACATATAAAAGATGATATTATACTTGAAAAAGAGTATGAGCAGGGGCCTTTTAACAATCTTCCAAAGGTGCGTTATTTCCTGTACTATCTTGAAGAAAATGTAAGAAAAGAAGTAATGCCATACGTCGATAAAGTGGATATATTTAATATTACAGATTGTCAAAAGGACTCCGATTATCTGTATTTTACTGAATATACCGATATGGAAGATGGTACTTTAACATTTAGTATTGTCAGATACAATATTACAGATCACACTCATTCAAGAATAATATCCTTAAAGGACAATATCAATTTGTATCCTGATAATAAACAGATTAAGATATTTATATTAGATGAGTCGAATCTTATTATTCAGCGTGCATTACCAAGACTTAGTTTAAACAAAAAGTCAAAAGATTTTGTTGATTTTACTTTATTACTTTTTAATTTTGTGAAGAACAAACAAATCTTTATTAAAGATGAAAATTTAATAAAAAACGGGATAGAATTTATAATACCTTACAATGAAAAATGTTGTATTATGAAAACAGGATATTCGATTTTCGAAAAAGACAGACATGAAAATCTGACAAAAGAAGAGGCGGCGGTTGAATCATTATTTGTTTTGAATATTCAGCAGTTTATTAGTGATTTGCAGTTGGACCAACCAAATCTAGTTATGAACGCTGTTGATCAGGCATATTTTGATACAACGGTTATTAATGCAAAGATTATTGAAAATTTTCTGATTTACTCAAAATACAATTATGAAAATAACGATGAAAATATTATTTTTTATGATATTGAGACAAAGGAAATATATACATGTATTAACAAAACAACAACCGGTGAATATTTATTAAAAAATGCCACTGTTATTGAAGATATTCCTTATATGGTTATGAAAAAATCTTCCGGTACACAGTTTGTCAATTTGATTTCCAACGAAGTTGATGTTGTATATCCGGAAGAATATAACGTGAGATTTGTAAATAATAATGCAGTTATTTCTACATCAGTTGAAAAGCCATTGTTTGGAAAAGAATATCAGGTAGTTTGTATTCACAAATTTCCTTCAAAAAAAGTAATCTTACAGGAGAAAGGAGAGTATATAGGTTCGGTTACATCAGACAAAGAAACAACCTATATCTTTTTAAAATAAAATGGATCAGAAATTAATTAAAAGAATAAATGAATTATATAAAAAATCAAAAACAACAGGTCTTACTGAAGAAGAAATAGAAGAACAAAAAGATTTGAGAAATCAGTATCGAATGGCTGTTATCAACAATGTTACGGCGTCTCTTGAAAATGTAAGTATTGAACAGGAAGATGGAACAATAGTAAAAGTTGAAAGAAGAATAAAACATTAAGATGACAATAAAAGAACAAAAAGATTTTTTAAGAAAAAATATTAAAGCAAAAAGAAATAAGTTATCAAAAGAAACAGTATTACAAAAAAGCAATATTATTTGTGATAAAATTCTTAATCATCCTAAATATAGGGAAAGTAAATATATATATTGTTATTATCCAATACAAAACGAGGTTAACGTTGTTCCGGTAATTGAGGATGCATTAAAAAACAATAAAACTGTTGCATTACCAAAAGTTATTAGTACTGATGGAAAAATGATTTTTGTAAATGTAGATAAAAATTATGATTTATTAAAGGGACATTACAACATTCCTGAGCCAAAAGGTATTATACCTGCAAAAGAAGCAGACTTGATATTGGTGCCGGGAGTGGTTTTTTCAGGTAATGGAAAAAGAATAGGTCAGGCAGGTGGATTTTATGATAGATTTTTACCAAACTGTTCATCATATAACATTGGCATATCATATGATTTTCAGATTGTAGATGATTTTCAAATAGAATCCCATGACATTATTTTAGATGAAATTATAAGTGATTAATAGGAGATATACATGAGTTTTACAAAGGAAAGTGAAAAGCAACAATATTATATAGATAAATGCAAAGAGATAATAAAAGCAAAGGAAACTGCACTAGGGCGTAAATTAACAGCCTGTGTTGCAACTTTTGGATGTCAGATGAATTTTAAAGATTCAGAAAAATTACTTGGCATTCTTACTGAAATCGGATATGAGGAAACAGATGATGAACATGCTGATTTGGTTCTTTACAATACATGTACAGTTAGAGAAAACGCCAATTTGAAAATCTATGGACGACTAGGTTATTTGTCAAAAATAAAAGAAAAAAATCCTGACATGATTATTGGACTTTGTGGTTGTATGATGCAGGAAAAGGAAGTTGTTAATAAACTAAATAAAAGTTATAGATTTATAGACATTATTTTTGGAACACACAATGTTTTTATGCTTGCCCAGTTGTTATATGAAAGATTAATTAGCGGGCACAAAATAGAAGATATTTGGGATGGCACAGAAGAGATTGTAGAAGATTTGCCGACAGTTAGAAAGTATGACTTTAAGTCAGGTGTAAATATTATGTATGGATGCAACAATTTCTGTAGTTATTGTATTGTTCCATATGTAAGAGGTCGTGAGCGAAGCCGTAATCCACAGGATATTGTTGGTGAAATTAAAGAACTTGTGGCAAATGGTGTTGTGGAGATTATGCTTTTGGGACAAAATGTAAATTCATATGGCAAAACTCTTGAAAAGCCAATTACTTTTGCACAACTTTTACAGGAAGTAGAAAAGGTTGAAGGATTAAAGCGTATAAGATTTATGACTTCTCATCCAAAAGATTTGTCAGATGAATTAATAGAAGTTATGGCAAAGTCAAAGAAAATATGCAAACAGATGCATTTGCCTTTACAGTCAGGAAGTACAAGACTTTTAGAAAAAATGAATCGTCATTACACAAAAGAACAGTATTTGGAGTTGGTAGATAAATTACGTAAAGCTATTCCGGATATAGGTTTAACAACTGATATTATTGTAGGTTTCCCCGGTGAAACAGAAGAAGATTTTGAAGAAACAATTGATGTTGTAAAAAAAGCAAGATACGATTCTGCATTTACTTTTATTTATTCAAAGCGTACAGGAACACCTGCTGCAAAGATGGAAAATCAGATACCTGAAGATGTAATAAAGGACAGATTTGACAGATTACTTACAGTAGTAAATGAAATTTCAAAAGAAAAAACAGCACTTCTTGAAGGCACAACACAGGAAGTTTTAATCGAAGAAGAAAACAAGAAAATAGATGGATATGTTTCAGGACGACTTAGTAACAATTCAGTTGTTCATTTTAAAGGGAACAAAAAAGATATTGGAAAACTTGTAAATGTTTACTTAAAAGAAGCAAAAGGATTTTATTATATGGGAGAAATGGTGAAATAATGAGCTTACCACAAATGATGCAGGATGTGTATGAGAATCATTTTGATGATCTAACACCTATGATGAAGAATTATTTAGAGACAAAAAAACAGCATGATGACTGTATTATCTTTTACAGACTTGGAGATTTCTATGAAATGTTCTTTGATGATGCTTTAGAAGCATCAAAAGTTATGGAAATTACTCTTACAGGAAAAAGTTGTGGACTTGAAGAAAGAGCACCTATGTGTGGTGTGCCTTATCACGCTGTTGATACTTATATAAATAAACTGGTTACAAGAGGATATAAAGTATGTATTGTGGAACAGGTTGAGGACCCTGCACTTGCAAAAGGTCTTGTAAAACGTGATGTTTCAAGAATTGTAACTCCCGGTACAAACTTAAACCTTGCTTCCATGGAAGAAGGCAAGAATAATTACCTTATGTCTATTGCATATATTGGAGGTAAATTTGGTATATCAATAGCCGATGTTACAACAGGAGACTATTATGTAACAGAAGTTTACACTGAAAGAAATGTTGTAGATGAAATCAACAAATTTATGCCAAGTGAAATTATATGCAATCATTCATTTTTAATGTGCGGAATGGACATTGATGATATCAAAAACAGACTTTCAATATCAGTTTTCGAACTTGAGGAATGGTATTTTGACGAAGACAATTGCGCTGAAGTATTAAAGGACCACTTTAAAATGATGGATTTAACTGGTCTTGGCCTTTCAGAAATGTCTCTCGGAATTATAGCATCAGGATCTTTACTTAAATACTTATATGAAACACAGAAAAATTCACTTTCGCATTTATCAAAACTAATTCCATACTCAACATCAACTTTTATGATTCTTGATACATCAACAAGAAGAAATTTGGAATTGTGTGAAACATTAAGAGAAAAGCAAAAGCGAGGTTCCCTTTTATGGGTTCTTGATAAGACAAAAACAGCAATGGGTGCAAGAACACTTAGAAGCTATATTGAACAGCCTCTTATATCAAAAGAAGAGATTGTGAACAGACAAAAAGTAATAGAGGAGTTAAACAAATCCATTATTACAAGAGATGAGTTAAGGGAATATTTATCTCCAATTTATGATTTAGAAAGACTTCTTAGTAAAATTTCCTATAAATCGGCAAACCCAAGAGATTTAATTGCATTTAAAACATCTCTTGAAATGTTACCACATATAAAAAATATTATTAAAGATTTTGAAACCCCTTTATTTTTAGAAATCTTTGAGCAACTTGATACTTTAGAGGATATTTCCGCATTAATAAAAGATTCAATAACTGATGATCCACCGATTAACATTAAAGAAGGGGGTATTATCAGGTCTGGATTTAATGAAGAAATCGACAAGTTAAGAAGTGCCAAAAGTCAGGGTAAAGGATGGCTTGCAGATTTAGAAGCGAGAGAAAAAGAAAAAACAGGCATTACTAAATTAAAAATAAAATTTAACAAAGTTTTTGGTTACTATATTGAAGTGTCTAATTCCTTTAAATCACAGGTTCCTGATTACTACATCAGAAAACAGACTTTAACAAATGCTGAAAGATATACAACAGATGAGTTAAAAGAATTGGAAGAAGTAATTGTTGGTGCAGAGGACAAGTTGTTTTCTCTTGAATACAACATTTTTACATCTGTCAGGGAAGAAATTTACAATCAGATAAACAGAATCCAGCAGACAGCTAAAGCTGTTGCAAAAATTGATGTATTTGCATCACTGGCATATGTTGCTGACAGAAACAATTATGTAAAGCCAAAAATAAATGAAAAAGGAATTATTGATATAAAAGATGGTAGACATCCTGTAGTTGAGAAAATGATTCCTGACAATATGTTTATATCAAACAATACATATCTTGATACAAATAAAAATCGACTGTCAATTATTACAGGGCCAAATATGGCAGGAAAGTCAACATATATGAGACAAACAGCTCTTATTGTTTTAATGGCACAAATTGGTTCATATGTTCCTGCAAAAGAAGCTAATATTTCAATTTGTGATAAAATTTTTACAAGAGTTGGTGCATCCGATGATTTAGCCAGTGGTCAAAGTACTTTTATGGTAGAAATGACTGAAGTTGCCAATATCCTAAGAAATGCCACATCAAACAGTCTTCTTATTTTAGATGAAATAGGACGTGGTACAAGTACATTTGATGGCTTATCCATAGCATGGGCTGTTGTTGAACATATTTGTGATAAAAAGATTCTAGGTGCAAAAACATTATTTGCAACGCATTATCATGAGTTAACAGAACTTGAAGGAACTCTTCCGGGAGTAAATAACTATTGTATCAGTGTAAAAGAGCAGGGAGACGATATAGTTTTCCTTCGAAAAATCATAAAAGGTGGAGCTGATAAAAGTTATGGTATTCAGGTTGCAAAACTTGCAGGAGTACCTGAAAGTGTATTAAATAGGGCAAAAGAACTTGTAGCAGAACTAAGTAATGCCGACATTACTGCCAAAGCCAAAGACATTGCAGCATCGTTACAGCCGGGTACAAATGTTTTACCTGGTATAAATGATGATATTGATGCTCATCAGATGACTTTGTTTGATACAGTAAATGAAAATGAAATTATAAAAGAAATTCAGGATTTAGACTTAGGCGAGATGACCCCTATAGAGGGACTTAATTATTTATTTAAACTGCAAAATCAGTTAAAAAACCGCTGGTAAAGGAATAAAAATATGGGAATTATTAAAGAACTTGATCAGAGCACAATCAATCAAATAGCTGCAGGAGAAGTTGTAGAGCGTCCTTCTTCTATTGTTAAGGAACTTATGGAAAATTCCATTGATGCCGGTGCCACTATGATTTCTGTTGAAATTGAAGATGGTGGTACAAAGTCAATCCGTATAACAGACAATGGAAAAGGAATAGATAAAGAAGACATTCGTATTGCTTTTTTACGTCATACAACAAGTAAGATTAAAACAGCTCTTGATTTATTAAACGTTTCATCTTTAGGATTTAGAGGTGAGGCATTATCAAGTATTGCTGCTGTGTGTCAGGTTGAACTTCTTACAAGAACAAAAGATAGCATTGTAGGTTGTAGATACCGAATTGAAGGTGGAAAAGAAGTTGCTCTTGAAGAAATAGGTATACCTGTTGGAACAACATTTATTGTGAACAACATCTTCTTTAATACTCCTGCAAGGAGAAAGTTTTTAAGAACAGCTCAGACAGAATCCGGTTATGTTGCTGATATTGTGGAAAAAATTGCATTGTCCCATCCGGAGATAGCAATTAATTTTAAAAGTAATGGAAAAGTTAGAATACATACTTCAGGAAATGGTAATTTAAAAGATGTTATTTATAGCATCTATGGTAAGGAAATTACACAAAACCTTTTGGAAGTAAAAGAAGAAAATGACTTTATGAAAATATCCGGATATATTGGAAAAGCTATTATATCCAAGGGGAATCGAACATTTGAAAATTATTTTATTAATGGAAGATATATTAAAAGTAACATCATTTCAAAGGCAATTGAAGACGGCTACAAATTTATTTTGATGCAGCATAAATATCCTTTTACAGTTATTAATTTTGAAATTAATCCTGAGTTTTTGGATGTAAATGTCCATCCATCAAAAATGGAACTACGTTTTAGAAAATCGGAAAGTATTTATCCTATAATTTCTGAAACAATAAATGATTGTCTTATTGAAAAACCAAATATTATTGATGTAAAACTTGAACAGGAAAAGGAAATTACTGAAAGTTACAAATATGTTCCTGAACCATTTGAAATAAAAAGAAATGAAACAGCAAAACATAATGAATACAATTTTTCGGCATCATTTGGAGAATCAGTTAATGAAACAGATGATTATACAACAGATAGCAAAAATCTTATTTTGGAAAATGACTTAAATGATAGACAAATTCAAAATACTTCTGCTTATGTACAAAGAGAATTAACTGAGACCTATGATGATTTTTTAACAGAAGCGGCAAAGCCAAAACACAAAATTATTGGACAGGTTTTTGAAACATATTGGATTATTGAATACGAAGATAAAATGTACATAATTGACCAGCATGCTGCTCATGAAAAGGTAATGTTTGAATCACTTATGGACAAACTAAAGAATAAATCAATTAGTACACAGATGATTAATCCACCAATTATTCTTAATTTATCATTAAAAGAATTTGATTTGGTAAACAAATATCTTGACAGTTTTAAGGAAATTGGATTTGATATAGAGCCTTTTGGTGGACAGGATTTTGTAATCAGGGGTGTTCCATCTGATTTATATTCATTAGACAGCCAACAGGTATTAATGGGAATCGTTGATTCACTTACAAATGAAGCCGGAAAAATGGTTCCTGATATAATTACCGAAAAAATTGCATCAATGTCATGTAAAGCTGCAGTTAAAGGAAACAGTAAATTATCATATGATGAGGCTGACAGACTTATTTCCCAACTGTTAACTTTGGAAAATCCATATAATTGTCCTCATGGAAGACCAACTATTATTTCCATGAGCAAATACGAATTGGAAAAGAAGTTTAAACGAATTATATAATTTATGAAAGGGTAATATATAATGAAAAAACTGATAGTTCTTACAGGGCCAACAGCTGTTGGAAAAACTGAATTATCAATTAATCTTGCAAAAGCTGTAAATGGTGAGATTATAAGTGCTGATTCAATTCAGGTATATAAAGGAATGGATATTGGTTCTGCAAAAATCACACCTGATGAAATGCAGGGCATAAACCATTATTTAATTGATATTTTAGAACCTGCAGAAGAATTCAATATTCATTTGTTTAAAACATTAACATTAAAAGCAATGGATGAAATATATGCAAAAGACAAAATTCCTATTATAGTAGGTGGAACAGGTTTTTATATACAATCAGTTATTTATGATATAGATTTTTGTGACACAGAAGCAGATAATTCATATAGAGAATCTCTTGAAACAATTGCCCAAAATAAAGGAAACCTATATTTGCATGAAATGTTAAGAAAAGTTGACAATAAATCGGCCGATGCCATACACCCAAACAACGTAAAACGCGTTATTAGAGCTTTAGAATATTATAATCAGACAGGACAACCAATATCTGAACACAATATAGTTCAAAAGAACAATTCTTCGCCGTACAATTTTGCCTACTTTGTATTAAATGATAAAAGAGAATTGTTGTATGAAAGAATTAACAAACGTGTAGATACTATGTTTGAAAATGGGCTTATTCAGGAAGTAAAAGAACTTTTAAATAGTGGTTGCAACAAAGATATGGTTTCCATGCAGGGCATTGGTTATAAAGAAGTAGTAGAATATCTTGAAGGGAAATTAAGTCTTGATGAAACAAAAGAATTAATCAAGAAAAATACAAGACACTTTGCGAAAAGACAACTTACATGGTTTAGGCGAGAAAAAGAAGTAAACATGATTAATATTAATGAATTTAATTATGATAAACAATTGATATTGGAAAATATATTAAATATTCTTAAAGAGAAAGATATAGTAGAGGAATAGAAAATGGAAGAATTAAAGAAAATGTATAATGAACTTGGAATATCTGATAAAGTTTATGATTTATCTGCAGAAATTGTAAAAGATTTATCAGAAAGATTTCATAAAATAGACAAAGTTGCAGAATATAATCAGTTAAAGGTGATACAGGCTTTTCAGAAAAACCGTGTTGCTGAAGAACATTTTAATACAACAACAGGATATGGTTACAATGATATTGGAAGGGATAATTTAGAAAAGGTATATGCAGATGTATTCCATACTGAAGATGCTCTTGTCAGACCACAGATTACATGCGGTACACATGCACTTGGTCTTGCATTGTCAGCCAACTTAAGACCAGGCGACAAATTAATGTATATAAGTGGAAAGCCTTATGATACTTTGGAAGAAGTTATAGGAATAAGAGATTCTAAAGGAAGTTTAAAAGAATATGGTGTTGAATATGACCAGGTTGATTTGCTTCCAAATGGTGACTTCGATTTTGAAGGAATTAAGACAAAACTTGATGGCGTCAAATTAATAGGAATACAGCGTTCTAAGGGATATGCAACCAGACCTACATTATCAGTTTCAAAGATAAAAGAGGTTATTTCTTTTATAAAAAACATAAATAAAGATATCATAATTATGGTTGACAATTGTTACGGCGAATTTGTTGAAACAATTGAACCATCAGATGTGGGAGCCGATATGACAGTAGGTTCTCTTATAAAAAATCCAGGTGGTGGACTTGCTCCAATTGGTGGATATATATGTGGTACAAAAGTTTGCATTGAAAACTGTGCTTATAGACTTACAACGCCGGGACTTGGAAAAGAAGTTGGAGCAAATCTTGGTATCATGAATCTGTTTTATCAAGGACTTTTTATGGCACCAACAGTTGTCGCTTCTGCATTAAAGGGAGCTATTTTTGCAGCAAAACTTTTTGAAAAATTTAACTTTAATGTTATACCAAATGGAACAGAAGAACGACATGATATTATACAGGCCATAGAGTTTGGAAATCCTGACTGTGTTATTGCTTTTTGTAAAGGCATACAGCAGGCTTCTCCTGTTGACAGCCATTTGACACCGGAGCCTTGGGATATGCCCGGATATGATGCACCGGTTATTATGGCAGCTGGTACCTTTGTATCAGGAGCTTCCATTGAACTTAGTGCTGATGGTCCTATTAAGCCACCATATGCAGTATATTTTCAGGGAGGGCTTACATGGCAACATGCAAAACTTGGAATATTAAAAGCCTTTCAGAATATGGTTGATGAAAATTTAATTACAATAATGTAGAATAATGTTTTTATTTTTCTTTTATTGTAAAAAACATATACACCGTTTTTTTATTGTGCTACAATAGGTAAGGTCAATTTTAAAAAATTCATTTTTATTCTGTACTTGGAGAGAAACAGGATAGGAGTACAATGAATACAATAAAAAATATGCCAAAAGATGAAAGACCATATGAGAAATGTTTGAAATATGGTACTTCTGCGATGACAGACATAGATTTGTTGTCTGTTATTTTAAGAACAGGTACAAAAGGAAGCAATGTTAAAGATTTGTCAACAAATCTGCTAAAATCCAAAGACGGATATTCAGGTCTTCTTTGCTTAATGCATTATAGTTATGAAGATTTGCTATCATTTAATGGTATTGGAAGTGTAAAAGCAGTACAGATTTTATGTATTGCAGAACTTGCAAAAAGAATATCCATAACGTCATCTTCCAATACAGTGAAGTTCAACAATCCTGCTTTAGTTTCTGATTTTTATATGGAAAAACTAAGACATTTGGATAAGGAACATCTTTATGTAATGTATCTGGACACAAAGTGTAAATTGATAAAAGACAAACTTGTAAGTCAGGGCACCATCAATCAGTCATTGGTGTCTCCACGTGATATACTAGTTGAAGCTTTAAAATGCAATAGTGTTAACATGATTTTAATACATAATCATCCAAGTGGTGATTCTACTCCAAGTAGAGACGACATAAAAAGTACACTGAAAGTTAAGGCTGCTGCTGATATTGTAGGAATAAAAATGCTGGACCATGTGATTATCGGTGACAAAACCCATACAAGTTTAAAAGATTTAAAATTAATATAAAATGAAAGGACTAAACATGAGTAAAAGTGTTTATGGAATAGATTTTGGTACAAGTAATATAAAAATATTTAACGGTTTAACAAAAACAACTTTAAATGAAAAAAACATTATTGCAATAAAAAACAAAAATGAAATGTTTGCCTTTGGTGATGAAGCTTTTAAAATGTATGAAAAAGCTCCTGACAACATTAATGTTATTTTTCCAATCCAATATGGCGTAATTGCAGACCTAAAAAGTATGAAAATGCTTTTTGAACAATTTTTCAAAAAACTTACAGGTCCCCATGGAAGCAAAATGGGTAGATTCTGTATTGCAGTTCCGGCAGATATTACAGAAGTAGAAAAAAGAGCATTTTATGATGTTGTTGCAAAATCAGATATTAAGGCAAGAGAAATCAAAATTGTAGAAAAACCCATTGCAGATGCTGTTGGTCTTGGAATAGACATGGAAAGTTCTAAGGGTAATATGATTGTCAATATTGGTGCTGATACAACAGAAATTTCCGTGGTATCACATGGTGGTATTGTTGTCAGCCGTATTATAAAAATAGGTGGTAACAAATTAGATCAGATTATTTGTGATATTGTAAAAAGAAAATACAATATTCTCATTGGTTTAAAAACTGCAGAGCAGATAAAGTGTACTCTTTCAGATGCAATGTATTCAGAAGATGATGAAAATGATGACGATATCATGTATGTGTATGGTAGAAATGTTATTACAGGACTTCCATCGGAAAGAGGTGTTTCAAAGGATACAATTTATGAAGCAATAAAACAGTTTTTTGATGACATTATAGAAGCAATAAAGAATTTGCTTGAAAGAACACCACCGGAACTTAGTGCCGATATTATTGATACAGGTATTTTTCTAACAGGTGCATCTTCTGCAATATCCAATTTGGACAAGCTTATTTCAAAAGAAACATCGTTAAAAGTAAATACAATAAAACATCCCGGTGAGTCAGTAATCAGAGGCATTTCCATGATTATGTCTGATTCAGTTTACAGAAAATTAATGTATGAACCAAAGGAAAGTTCTTTCTAGAAACAATAAAATAGGTGATATAAAATGAAAAGACAAAAAAAGATTAATGTTAATCCAAAAATTTTAATATTTGTGCTTACACTTTTATGTATAGCTTCACTGATTCTATCTTTCGCATTTAAAAGTTTTTCAAAACCTTTTAAATCAGTAGCAGGTGTAGTTATCGTACCACTTCAGGAAGGTGTAAATGATATTGGAATGTGGTTTACAGACAAATCAGATTTATTAAAATCAGTTAGAAAACTAAAAAGTGAAAATAACAAGTTAAAAAAACAGGTTAATGAACTTACAGAAGAAAACAGTTTACTTGCCCAAAATAAGTCTGAACTTTCAAGACTTCGAGATTTATACAAATTAGATAAAGATTATTCATCATATAAGAAAATTGGTGCTCAGGTTATAGGAAAATCTACAAGTAGATTTTTTAACACTTTTACAATTAACAGGGGAAGTGATGATGGTATCAAAGAGGATATGAATGTTATAAGTGGTGGAGGTTTAGTAGGAATTGTATATGATGTTGGTAAAAATTATGCCAAAGTCAGATCAATTATAGATGATGAAAGCAGTGTCAGTGTATCATTTGCAAACACATCGGATACAGGAATTGCCAGTGGAGATCTAAAATTGATGGAAGATGGTGTAATGCTTGTTACTGAAATTCCAAAAGAAGCAAAAGTTTCCGAAGGTGATATGGTTGTTACATCAAAAATCAGTAACAAATTTTTACCGGGAATATTAGTTGGTTATGTTACTGAAACTACAAAAGATTCAAATGAATTGACACAGTCAGGTAAAATTATACCTGTTGTAGATTTTGAACATATTGATGAAGTATTGGTTATTACAAAGTTAAAAGAACAGTTAAAGGATTAATAGAGGTTTTCTATGAAACATAGAATTAAAAAAATTTTCATAACAGCAATAATTATTATAATTGCATTTGTATTTCAAAGTGAATTATCCTTAGGTGTATACAATAGAGTTGCACCACCAAACCTTTTACTATTTGTTACATGCATATTCGGTTTTATGCGTGGTTGTAATTATGGAAGTGTAACAGGTTTGATTTGTGGCTTACTTGTAGATATATTTTTTGGAGATGTAATAGGACTCTATGCATTATTATATATGTATATAGGATTTTTCTCAGGACTTTTCAAAAAAATGTTTTATAGCGATCACGTTTTTATGCCGATGATTTTGGTATTTACAAACGATTTGATTTTTAATTTATTGCTTTATACATTTAGATTTGTTCTTAGAAACAAGCTTGATTTTTCATTTTATTTTGAAACAATCATGCTGCCTGAAATGATTGCAACTACATTTATTGCATTTATTTTTTACAAACTATTTTATATTTTAAATGAAAAAGTATTAACAATAAAACAGGAGAGTACATTAAGTTTTGATAAGTGATTTTTTATATACAGTTTTAAAAACAATAAAATCAAGAATATTTATTATCAGTTTAATAATAATTGCTTTATTTACAACTTTAATATTTAGAATTTTTGATTTACAGATTGTAAATGAGAATTATTATATGAGCACTTATATTCAAAAAGCTGAAAAGACCATTTACACATCAGGTACACGTGGAAGAATACTTGATGCAAAAGGAAAAGTATTAGCATATGATGAACTTGCTTATGCAGTAAGAATTGAAGATAAGTTAGACAGTTCAGATGAAAAAAACAGTCAGTTAAATGCTATCGTTTATAAAGCAATTCAGATAATTGAATCCAATAAGGATAAAGTATCCGTAGATTTTCCAATTATCTTAAATTCAGATGGAAAATGGGAGTATAATTTTACCTCAGATACAGCAAAAACAAGATTTTTAAAAAATATTTTCGGTGACACATTAAAAGTTAAAGAGCATGATTATTCCAATGCTTCGGCTGGTGAAGTAATCAACTATTTAAAAAATGATTTTTTTCAGATTGAACAGAATGTAGACGATGAAATGTTACTTAAAATTATTTCTGTAAGATATAATGTTTATGCAATTTCATCCCAAAGATATTTAGGCGTTACAATAGCAACTGATGTTTCAAACGCAACTATGGTTGCCATAAATGAAAATGAAGCTGATTTAACAGGTGTTACAGTAGAAGAAACTACAATTAGAAAATACAATAACAGTCAATATTTTGCTCCAATTATCGGTTATACAGGTACAATTTCTGACGCGCAGTTAGAAGAGTATAATGCAGCAGGTAAAAATTATATTGCAAGTGATGTTGTTGGTAAATCGGGATTGGAATCATCCCTTGAAGATTATTTACAGGGAACAAGAGGTGAAGAAAAAATCTTTGTTGACAATACAGGAAAAGTTTTATCAACTATTTCCAAGAAAGATTCTGCAGCCGGCAATGATGTTTATCTTACAATTGATTCCAAGCTTCAAAAGGCTGTGTATACTATGTTGGAAAAACGTATAACCTCAATTTTAGTTTCAGAAATCGTAAATTATGATATAGATGAAAGCAAGGAAACAGATGATAACATTCATCGTATTCCGGTAAAGAAAGTATATTCACAGCTTGTTACAAACAATGTAGTAAGCCTAAAACATCTTTCAAAAAAAACAACTGCCAACGAAGAAAATATTTATAATAAATACAAAAGTGCAGTAAAAGATGCTACAAACAAACTAAACAGTGAATTAAGTGGAAGCGGAACAAAATATAACGACTTTAAAGATGAATACCAGGATTATTGTGATTATATATATGATTTATTAAAAAATGATGGTATTTTAATATCTTCATTAATTGACACTAAAGATAAAACATACTTAAAATATGTTGATGGTGATTTAAGTATTAATGATTTTATAAAATATGCCATCAAAATGAACTGGATTAGTCTTGATAATTTAGATACAACAGATTCATATGTGTCAACTGACGAAACATATGATTTGATTCGCAAACATATTATAAGCGATATTAAGAAAAATACATCCTTTGGAAAACTTGTTGTTAAGTATAGGATTTTAGATTCAACAATTTCCGGTAGTGAAATATGTATGTTATTATATGATCAGGGTGTTTTAAAAAAAGACGAAAGTGCGTATAATACACTTTCTGCCCATGATTCATATCAGACATATATATTTATAGTAAACAAAATAAAAAAACTAGAGATTACGCCGGCACAGATTGCTTTAGATCCATGTTCAGGTTCAGTTGTTATTACTGATCCAAACAATGGAAAGGTTAAAGCAATGGTTACTTATCCAAGTTATGACAATAACCAGTTGTCAGGTTCTGTTGATTCAGATTATTGGGAAAAATTGATTGAAGATCAGTCAGATCCACTTTATAATCGTGCAACTCAAGGTGCAACAGCTCCCGGTTCAACATTTAAAATGTGTACCTCCATGACAGCTATGAAAGAAGGAGTTGTAAGCGCAGGTGAAACTGTAACTGATCAGGGTAAATTTAAAAAGATTACACCATCACCAAAATGTTGGATTTATCCACAGGCAACTCATGGAAGTATTAATGTTTCTCAGGCTTTAGCTGATTCATGTAACTACTTTTTCTATGAAATGGGTTATAGACTTGGAAAATCTAACAACACAGCATATGATAGTGCTGTAGGTCTTGAAAAAATTGAAAACTATGCTACTCAATTAGGATTAAATATGAAATCCGGTGTTGAAATAACAGAACGTGATCCACATTTTTCTACAGAAAGTGCAGTCCATTCTGCTATTGGACAGGGTAGTAACGCATATACACCTGCCCAGTTGGCAAGATACACATCAACAATTGCCAATGGTGGTAAAAACTATAGTCTTACATTGCTGGATAAAGTTAATTCTAGAAATGGTAAACTTGTTTACAAAAATAAAGCAAAGTTACACAATACCGTTGAAGCTTCATCTACAATATGGAATGCTATACACACAGGTATGCGTATGGTTGTAACACAAGGTACAGTTAGAAATTATTTTACCGACACAAAGATTGCAATTGCCGGTAAATCAGGTACAGCTCAGGAAAATACTCATAGGAACTCCCATTCATTATTTGTGGCGTATGCTCCATATGACAATCCAAAGATTGCAATTTCAACTGTAATTCCTTTTGGTGATTCATCTCATGATTCTGCTGAACTTGCAAAAACATGTATTCAGTATTATTATGGTGAATTAACAGATAAAGATTTAAAGAAAGCTGTTAAGGTAGACAGTTCAAGAAAAGTTACACACGATTAATTTGATAATGTTTTTCATTCCCAAATAAAGTACAAAAGATAGCAAATCATTTTATTTTAGGAGGGAATATGGGAGAAGTAATAGTAATAACTTCAGGAAAAGGTGGTGTAGGAAAAACCACTTTAACAGCCAATTTAGGCATTGCATTATCTCAAATGGGAAAAAGTGTAATTGCCATTGATACAGATATTGGCTTAAGAAATCTTGACGTTGTAATGGGACTTGAAAATCAGATTGTTTATAATTTGGTGGATGTTTTAGAAGGAAACTGTAGATTAAAGCAGGCAGTTATTAAAGACAGACGCTATAACAATTTATTTTTGCTTCCTAGTGCACAGTCAAAGGATAAGGATTCTGTAACACCGGAACAAATGATTGGTTTGACCGACTGTTTAAAAGAAGAATTTGATTATGTTTTAATTGACTGTCCGGCTGGAATAGAGCAGGGATTTAGAAACGCCATAGCAGGAGCTACAAAAGCAATTGTTGTTACAACACCTGAAGTATCAGCAATAAGAGATGCTGACAGAATTATAGGTTTATTGGAAAGAGATGGTATTTCAAATATATATCTTTTAGTTAACAAATTAAGACCTGAGCTTATAAAAAAAGGTGATATGATGTCAGCTGAAGATGTTAATGAAATACTTGGAATTGACATTATTGGCTGTGTCAATGATGATGTAAATATTGTTATTGCAACTAACAGAGGTGAGGCAATTGTAAATACAAATACACAGTCAGGCAGAGCAATAAAAGAAATAGCAGAAAAATTAAATGGAACTTTTTCTAAAAACGAAAATACCGGTAAATTTTCTTTGTTATTCTTTAAAAACTTTTTTACAAAGGGGGTATGGAAATGATATTTCACAGATTATTTAGGAAAAAACGTTCAAGTAAAATTGCAAAAGAACGTTTAGAAATTTTATTAGTTACAGACAGAATTGGATGTAATCCATACACAACTGAGGCAATAAAGCATGACTTGGTGAATGCTATTTCAAAATACATAGAAATTGACGTGGAACATTGTATTGTTGAAATACATCATGAAAAGGGACCATGTTTAATGGCTAATATACCAATAAAAGAGGTTAAAATTTAATGTTTAAAAAAGCACTTAATGTTATAAAAGGATATAAGTTATCAAATTTAAATATCAGATTAATAATATATGTTTTGGCAGCTACCTTTATTGGAATTTTTTGTATTGGTAGTGCAACAGAAGGAGAAAATTTTCAGCTTAAACAGATTATAGGTTTTGCTTTAGGACTTATAGTTCTTATAATATTTACATTATTAAGCTACAAGTTTTTGTTTAAATTTTATATGGTTATTTATTTAGTTACCATTGTTCTTCTCGCCCTTGTTATTGTTGCAGGTACTGTAAGCAAAGGTGCTAAAAGATGGATTGATTTAGGATTTACACAGTTTCAGCCATCTGAAGTTGCAAAAATATTTATTATTATCTTTTTAGCCTCATATTTGTACAAGCATTATGAGACGCTAAATACTTTTAAAACTTTAGCATGTGCAGTAGTTTTTTCATGTATAATTTTAGGATTGATTTTCATTGAACCTGATTTATCAACAACAATAGTTATTTTTCTGACATTTTGTGCTATAATGTTCCTATCGGGCATTCATCATAAGATTGTTACAGGGGTTCTTATTGTGGCAATTCCTTTAGTATGTATTCTTGGATACTATGTTGCTCAGCCGGGCAATGTTGTCCTAAAGGGATATCAGTACAATCGTATTGTAGGTTTTTTCCAGGAAGATAATGAAAAAGCTAAAGATTTAAGATATCAGCAGGAAAATTCCCTACTTGCTATAGGTTCAGGAGGACTTACAGGTAAAGGACTTGATAACAATGACGTTACATCGGTAAAAAATGGTAAATTAATTTCGGAATCACATACAGATTTTATCTTTACAATTGTAGGTGAAGAATTAGGATTTATTGGAGCGGCAGCACTTATTATATTATTATTTTTAATTGTATTGGAATGCTTTATAACAGGGCAACGGGCGCCGACCCTTAGTGGAAAACTGTTTTGCTTTGGTTTTGGTGTACTGGTAGGAGTACAATCATTTGTAAATGTTGCTGTTGCAACTATGCTTTTACCTAATACAGGGGTAACATTACCCTTTGTCAGTTATGGACTTACATCGCTTATTATGATGTATTGTGGTGTGGGTATTGTTTTAAATATAGGATTACAGCGAAATAAAGCAATGATTTAATTTGGATTTGCAAAATTACATCTAAAGGAGGATATTTATGAATATAGGTTTTATTGCACATGATTCTAAGAAAAAACTTATGCAGAATTTTTGCATTGCATACAGAGGTATATTATGTAAACATTCATTGTTTGCAACAGGTACAACAGGTAGATTAATTGAAGAAGCAGCCAATCTGAATGTTTATAAATATCTTGCCGGACATTTAGGTGGAGAACAACAGATGTGTTCACAGATTGAACAAAACGATTTAGATTTGCTTATATTTTTAAGAGACCCTGAGAATCCAAAATTACACGAACCTGATATTCATAAGGCAGTAAGACTTTGTGATATTCACAATATTCCCCTTGCTACAAATGTTGCTACAGCAGAGCTTCTTATTAAGTCATTAAATCGTGGGGATTTAGAATGGCGTGAAATTTACAAAAATTAACTATTATAAAAAATAGTTTTATTAATATTTTAAAGAATAAAGGAACATCTTTGATTGATGTTCCTTTACTTTATAAAAATTTAATTAAACATAATTATTATTTTTCATTAAATGAACATATTCTTCCAAACATACTGATAGTATAAAGACCACATAATCCAACAATTGCATAGACAACTCTTGAAAGCCATGTCATTTGTCCAAAAAGAAATGCAACCAGGTCAAATTTGAAAAATCCAATTAATCCCCAATTAACAGCACCTATAATAACTAATGTTAAAACAAAATAGTCAAATCCTTTTGAATTCATATATAAACCTCCTTTAACATTCTATTTATATATTTTCCCGAAAATATATAAATAATACACATTTTAACAATTTTATTATAAAATAACTTTTCTAAAAAATTAAATAGTACAATTATTTTTATAAATACTTATAAATATAAGTAGATAAGCATTTAAAAATATGTACAAATAAATTTAAAAATATGTACAAATAAATTTGACTTATATGCCGAAATATAAGATAATAAAATGTGATGTAATGATATGATAATATATTATGATTTACAGAATTAGGAGCAAATATGAGTAGCAAAAAAAAATCATATATTAAACATAAACGATTTTTAAATATAAATGCAGGAATTGTTATATTTGGATTAATATTAATATACTTGTTTATCAATATATTTATATATATTACAACTGAACGTACAAAATATTATGAAGTTACAGAAGGTAGTAATGCTAAAAAAATTGACAATTCATATGAAGGAATCGCAATCCGTGATGAAATTATCAAATATGCAAAGGAAGCAGGATATGTTGATTATTTTGTAAGAGAAGGATCAAGAATTTCAAAAAATACTACACTTTACAGTATTGATTCAACAGGAGATTTGTCAAATCTTTTACTTGAATCTAGTAAGGAAAATTCAAAATTAACAGAAGAGAACCTTAATACAATGTATAATCTTTTAAAAGATTATACAAATAATTTTGATGAAATGAATTTTGGTGAATTGTACGATTTCAAAAGTACAATTAAAGGTACTGTTGTTGATTTAATTAATATGAATTCTCTTCAGGACATTGCAAAGAAAAATGGTGACCGTTTTACAATAAAAAAAGCTGAAGTATCAGGTATTGTTTTATATAAAGTAGATGACTATGAAACTTTAAAGCCTAAAGAAATCAAACAGTCTGACTTTGATAAAAGCAATTACAATTCAGCACACTTCGCCTCAGGTGACAAAATAGAAAAAGGTACACCACTTTATAAAGCAATTAACGATGATGAGTGGAGTATTGCATTAAAGTTTTCAAAAAAAGATGTAAAAAAATATAAAAAAACAAAGAATATTACTATTAAGTTTTTGAAAGATAATCTGACCACAACGGCAAATTTAAAAATCGTTAGAGGTGCAGATGGAAACTCATACGGTGTAGTGACTATTTCAAAATATGTTGTACGATATGCAACAGATAGATTTTTGGATATAGAAATAGTAGAAACTCCAAAAGTAGGGCTTAAAATTCCCAAATCATCTGTTGTATCCAGTGAGCTTTATATTATTCCAAAAGAATATAGCAATAAAGGCGGTGACAGTACAAGTATAGGTTTTACATTAAAAAACACGAAAAAATCAGGAAATAAATCTGAAATATATTATCCATCAATTGCATATTCTGACAAAAATAATTATTATGTGTCAAAAGCAAGTTTTAATGAAGGAGATGTACTCACAAAACCAAACTCAAATGAGAATTATGTTATTCAGAAAACACGAAACTTTGTTGGGGTATACAACATAAACAATGGCTATACTGTTTTTAAAATTATTAATATTTTAGATACTTTAGATGAATATTATATAGTTAAAAACGAAACTAATGGATTGGAAATTTATGACAGAATTGTACTTGATGGTACAAAAGTCTCAGAGAATCAAATCATTTTCCAATAAAAGATACATTTTAATAATTAAATGATATTTCGTTTAAAAATCATAAAATATTCATTTTGAAAAAATATATTATTAAAACATAATTAATAGAAAGGATTGTTTATTTAACAAATTAATTGGTGACAGGAATGATACTAAAAAACATTGAAAATGTAAGAAATAATATTGTAAAAGCCTGTGAAAAAGTAGGGCGAGATCCAAAAGAAGTTACTTTAATTGCCGTAAGTAAAACAAAACCTTATACTGATATTGAAGAAGCACTTCCTTCAGGTATATTAGATTTTGGTGAAAATAAAGTACAGGAAATGTCGGAAAAATATGATATTTTACCAAAAAATATTAACTGGCATATGATAGGTCATTTGCAGAGAAATAAAGTTAAATATCTTGTTGGAAAGGTTAAATTGATACATTCAGTTGATTCAATACGTCTTGCAAATCAAATCGAAACAGAATTTGCAAAGAAAAATGAGATTGCAAATATTCTTATTGAAGTAAATGTAGCAGAAGAAGACAGCAAATTTGGTTTAACCGTCCATGATACATTACCTTTAATTAAAGAAATAAGCAAACTTCAACATGTTCATATTCAAGGGTTAATGACAATTGCACCATATACGTCTGATTCTGAGACAAATAGACAATATTTTAAGAAATTGAAACAATTATCGGTTGACATAAGAGAGGAAAACATTGATAATGTTAGTATGGATGTGCTTTCAATGGGAATGACCGGTGACTATCAGGTAGCAATAGAAGAAGGTGCTACAATGGTTCGTGTTGGAACAGGCATTTTCGGAGAAAGAAATTACAATATATAATTTAATTATAGGAGAGAAAACATGTCAAAGTTTAGTGATAAAATTAAAAGTGTATTTACAATGGATTACAATGATGAATATGATGACGAATTCTATGATGAATATGACGATGAAGAAATAGATGAAACTGTTGAAGAGGAGCCTATTGCCCAAACACGTAGAAAGCCTGTGGAAAAAGTTACTCATGAAGAGCCTGAACATCATAGTTCAGCCAGAAGTAGTAAAAGTTTCACAAACAGAAGCAGAAGTTCAAGAAACAGCAAAGTTGTTCCAATGCGTGGCTCATCTGCAAAAGAGATGGAGGTTTGTGTAATTAAGCCAACACATTATGAAACAACAAAAGAAATTATTGATACATTATTAGATGGTAAATCTGTTGTTTTAAATCTTGAGGGTATTAAAATTGATTTAGCACAGCGTATTGTTGATTCTGTAATTGGCGGTTGTTATGCTATATCAGGAAATCTTCAAAAAATCAGCGGATATATTTATTTAGTTACACCACATTCTGTTGATATTACAGGTGATTTTCAGGATTCTGTAAATGATACATCTGACTACTCATCTACTTACTCAACAAGAAGAACATATTAAGGTGTAAGATGAACAAAGAAGAATCGTTTTTATTAAATCGAATAAAAGATTTGGCAAATACAGCATTTAATAAAAATATTTATACATATTCAGATTTTTTGAATATAAATGAATTAAGTCTTTTAAATCATACAGTTAAAGAATTACCTCCGGTTAAAACAACATTAACGGGAGGTAATAATTATGCTGAAAGAAAAACAGTAGTATTTGCACCGGATGAAATATATTATAAAATGGATATTCCAATTTCAGTTCTAAAAATTGCACCTGTAAATTCCAAGTTTGCTGATACGCTGTGTCATAGGGATTTTCTTGGTGCTATTTTAAATTTAGGAATAAATCGCTGTAAAATTGGTGATATTTTTGTTAAAGAAAATATGGCATATGTGTACGTAAAAAGTGAAATTGCCGATTACATTATTGAAAATCTATTTAAGATAAAACATACCAATGTGTCAATAACCGTATCAGAATATACTGATATTGAAGTTTTACCTAATTTTAAAGAAATTACAGGGACAATTTCAAATGTAAGACTTGACAGTATTATTGCTACAGCATTAAATTCAACCAGAAGTAGTATTCTTTCATATATAGAAGAAAGAAAGGTCTTTATAAACGGCAAATTAACTGTATCAAACGGTGCAGGAGTTAAAAATGGTGATATAATTTCAGTACGTGGAAAAGGACGATTCATTTTTGACGGTGTAATTAAAGAAACAAAAAAAAGATCGGAAGAGCGTCGTGTAGGGAAAGAGTGTAGATCTCGGTGGTCGC
>OJUG01000404.1_pt1 | contig 69658 bp, 60 predicted proteins | sample 1599841 | NCBI WGS metagenome assembly OJUG01 (sample SAMN04168659, study PRJEB22393) | human gut metagenome | biome: human gut microbiome; feature: stool | host: Homo sapiens | collected 2014-05-12 | reverse complement strand
AAGGCCTATTAATTATATTTAAATATTTAATTTACAGAAAAACTTTCACACTCTCATTTTTTCTTTAGTGCTTATGCCACTATCATTTTTTAATCACACTACTTATGCAAAAGAAGATATTGCTTTAGATGAGCAGGAATACACTAATTTTACGTTATCCAATATAGATAGCATTTCTACAGAAAAACTCGACAATGGTGACTATGTTATAACTGTCATTAGTTCTGATTTGTTTTCTGACACTATTTCAAATATTTCCACAATCTCGGCATCGAAAACAATTACAAAAACTAAAACTACATATTACAAAAATTCTGCAGGTTCCGTTTTGTGGTCTGTCTCCATCAAGGCTACTTTTTCATATAACGGTAGTACTTCAAAATGCACTAATTGCTCACACAGTACCACATCTCCAGGCAAATCATGGTCGATTAAAAGCTGTACTTCTTCAAAAAGTGGAAACTCAGCTACTGCGAAAGCCGTTGCTACTCATACTGATGGAGACGGTTCAAAATATAACATTAATAGAAGCGTAACCATTTCATGTAATGCAAATGGAAAAGTATCTTAAAGTGTCAATCACAAAATACTTGATTAAGAATTTATGCTCATATTATAATTTATTTGTATATAAAGTACTCCTTTATATACGAAAACTCTTTAAAATGCCCTTAAAATTTAATTATTAAGGGCATTTTAAAATAGAAATATTTTATCTATAAAAATTCATTTCATCATCTAGTTTTTTACTTTTTTCTATTTTTTTGCCTATGATTTTTATTTCATTCATATATTCTTTAACATCCTCATCCAACATTTCTTTTGCATCCTCTGCTCGGTCAACCAATCTTTCATATGCATCCATCTCCATTCTGGTTCTGTTAAACTTACTTAATACATCATCAACATTTTCTCCGTTTAAATCTTTCAGCAATCTCTTTTCCAAATTTTTTGCATTTTTCTCCTGCTTTTTTAACTGCACGATTTCCTCTTTCAGCTTTTTTCTTCCCCCTAATAACCTATATTCTTTTCTTTCAATCTTCTCTTCCAACTCCTTAATAGTCATATGTGTTTTGTTTAAATTTCTATTATTTTCCACTAATCTGTCAACGTTTCTTGCATACTGCTCATACTCTTTTACAAACATAGGAGCCTTTGGTCCAATGGCATTCTTAAATATTTTTATTAATCCCTTTAGACAATCACAGGCTAGTCTCACTGCCTTTTCAAAAACCTCTGCTATTATTCCCACACTGCTACTTTCCATGGTCGATTTATTTTTATTCAAGCCTCTAACTGTTTTTGTTTCCATTTTTCCGAATTTTCTTACTGTCTTAAGAATTTTTTCTTCCTTAATGGTTCTTATGTGTTTTCTTGGAACGTCATAGAACAATGCTTCATCAACTATACCATTCCACTTCATTCTCGTATTATTGTTTTTCCTTATCTGTTCTGCTTTTGGATTATTCTTCCCAATCTTCTTGGTTGATAAATAAATGTCTCTATTGCTAAAAACCTGCAGTTTATCTTTGTCCTGCAGAAAAGAATTTATGTGATCCGTGTACAGTGTCTTAACTCCTTTTAGAAATGACCTTGCCTTAAATTCTGCCTTCTTCTTCGAAAATCTTGTATACTCATAAACTTCCCCTTTTTTTATAATGCTACAGCCTTTTCTTACCTTTCCATCAACATCAAGAATCTCTTTTTTTGTTCTTACGTGTTTTCCATTTTCATCATAAAACATGTTTCTTGTGGCAACTTTCTCTAGACTTTTTTTCAGTTCTTCCCTTTCTGAAAATATTAAGTGAATATGTAGGTTTGTTTTTGTTTTATTGTGATGCATTGCCGCAATGCAGTTTACTCCATATGATTTTTTAAACAGTTCCGTGAAATCCTTAAGTACCTTTTTCTTATCCATGTTGCAGAATGGTTCAGGCAATGCAATTATCAATTCTCTTGATTCAATACACTTACCCGAACTTCCGCTTTTCTTAAATTCCAGTCTGTTGCATTTGCCAAGTTCCGACCAGAATTTTTCATCTGCCGTATCATATACTGCATACAAATTTTCCTGCCTTTTAGGATTTGTAATATAATCAATTCTGCCTTTTAAATTAGTTAGCTTGCTTATCTGTATAAATGAATTTCTTGTCATGAATCTGTTCCTCCTAGTCTTCTAATCTTCTAAATTTAAATAAAATAAAAAGCCCCCTGCAAGGGCGAAATATAAACCCTTAAGAGCATAAAATACGAAGTATTTTGTGCGATGGGTGTATTTCGCTCTCAAACGCCGAGGGCTTATATGGTTGCTTCATCTTTTTTCTTTTTCCGTTTGCACAACTTATTTTGCTGATTTTATTTGTTCCTTTACCTGCAAGTGTCACTTGCAGGTCATTGACATTTAAACCAGCAACTACCAACGAAACTCCTCCGGTATTCCTTTCCGATTAAGATAAGCTATTCTGTTACTCTCTCTTTCTTCATCCGTACCGGCCATTAAGCTCTTCGTATATAAATCTCTAGTAACAAGCCTGTCCATCTTTTCAACCAGTCCTTCACTGATTTCCTCACGTAAATCTTCTCTGTCATAAATGAAATACTGATACATCATTCTGAACAAATCTTCATCTATCATCATTTTCTTATTTTTCTTTTCCATTTTTCCTCCAATCTGGTACAACTGTAAACACGTAATAAAGCAATTTATTTTTTTAGTTTTCTCATCACTGTTTACAGTTTAAGGTTTACATCAATTCCATATTTCCCATAAATAAAGGGATTGCTCACTGTTTTCATGTAAACAGTCCGATTTTTCAGTCAGTGTTACTGTTTACAAATTAACTGCCATTTCCAAAAGCACAGACTGTTTACATTCACTGTTTACAAATATTCCAGCTGTTACTGTCACTTGCACTCCGGTAATATTCAGCCTTGTGACTTCAGGTCCCGAGGTTCCAACTCCAAAAGAAAGTGACATTATGTCACTAACTTTTACTTTGCGACATCATGTCGGGAAGTTTAAATCCTACACATCAAAAGGCAGCTGAACATTTTCATCAACTTCCACAAATTCATCAATATGTTTTCTCTTCCATCCTCTCTGGGTTCCATACTTTTTAAACCGATGAGTTGATATTGATTTCCAATCATTTGAAAATTCGTTTCTCATAATTGCTCCGATTTCTTTTGATTCATAAGGCTTAGGCTCTTCATTTTCATGGTGAAATGCCAATTCATAAATCATTGAAGAACATACATAATCCTCTTTAGTTGTTTCAAAGAAGTTTCCAATTATGCCAACCTTTGTGTCTTCCGGCATACAGTTCTTCTGCATTTCAATCAATTCTTCCGTAAGTTCCTTATTAAATACAAGTTTTGTATTTACACCCCTGTGATACATGTCCATGATTTCTGCCCAACACTGTTCCATATAACTTCTTGTTTCATCCTCATCTTCAAGTGGATGTTGCTCTGCCTTATCCTTATCAACAAATACAGGTATAAACCTTCTGTTACCTGACCTGTCAAAAGGTAAAAAGTCAGCATTGTTGGACGAACCAACGAATATGCACTGTCGTGGTCTGTCTTCCGGATGTGTTTCATAGGGAACCTTATATGTTTCACTCTGACGGCTTAAAAATGACTTTATTTCCTCAACACTTCTTGCGTTGCAGGTTGCAAGCATTTCTGCCATTTCAATAATCCAGTGTCCCTGAATCTTTCTGAATACATTTTCGTCATCAAGTTTTCTTAAATCATCTGAAAACCATTCGTTTTCCATTGTGAGAAATCTTAAAAAACTGGATTTTCCTGCTCCCTGTCCTCCAACTAAGCAGACCATATATTCAAACTTGCATCCGGGATTATATACTCTTTGTACCGCTCCCATCATCATTATTCTTGTAGCCTCGTAAATATAATCGCTTTCCTCTGTCCCAAGATATTTTGGAAGAAGATGTCTTAATCTTTCGGTTCCATCCCACTCCAAGCTTTCCAGTCTGTCTATAATGGGATGATAATGATTGTTATTTCCTACAATGTCAATTGCTCTCTTAATGTTCTTATCCCTCGTGATGCCATATAGTTTTTCCATTCTAAGCATTATGTTGTTAAAATCAGTATCCGTAAAAGTCTTTGAACGTCTTCTCCAATCCATTTCCTTTACTATGTCTGTTTTACAGGAAAGCTCATTACGTCTTATTGCACCCTTTAGTAATGGGTCGTTATTAAGAACTGCTATGGCATTTGATATGGTTTGTCTCACCACACCATCAGGTCTTTTTTCAAGACTATTTCTTACGGCTATTATTTCATCATTTTTGTTGTCTGAATCCTCCGTTTTGGAGGATTCATTTATTGTATTATCATTCATCGTCAGTCCTCCTTGTTAAAAATTTCTTGTTACGGAAGGTATTCCCTGCTATAATCTAATTGCGTTATTAATGTAGCAGGGATACTCTCCTTGTTATGTGGAAAAGCCCTATTTTACTTGGGGCTTTTTTCTTTCTTTAAACCCATTTAAAATATCCAACATTGTTCTTATAGGAACAAATATCTCTTCATCAATTTTTCCACCTGCCTCTATTCTCTTTAGCTGCACAATTATTTCCTGAAGATATTTTCTGAAACTTAGCATCATTAACGGATTTCCCACAGCTCTGATTTTTGTATAGAGTAATGATTGAATCATAAATTCCTGCTTTGTTTGAAATCCACTTAATTTTGCCCTCATATTAATTTCCTCATTTTCTTCTGGAGATACTCTAAAGGCAACTGTTACATTTCTCCATCTTCCTTTTGAATCATTGTTCCTGGCACTCATCTAATAATACCTCTCTTTCTTCATCCATTGTTTTTGCCATATCAGTCTGAACAGTTGGAAATAAATGTGCATATCTATATGTAATATCAACTGCCTCGTGACCTAATCTATCTGCTATAGCCAATGCCGTGTATCCCTTGTCTATTAAATATGATACATGTGAATGTCTAAGATCATGTACTCTTATTCTCTTAACTCCGGCAGCTTTTGACCCTCTAACCATTTCATGGCGAAAATAACTTTTTGAATTTTGAAAAATTCTGTCCTCTTCTCCAATACCATATATACTAGACAAATATTCCTTTATTTCATCAGCTAAAAAATTAGGCTTTACTATGTTTCTTATGCTTTTTTGTGTCTTAGGGTCAGTTACAATATCCTCACCACGAACCCGCTTATACGATTTTGTTACTTTTAAAATATTATTTTCAAAATCAAAATCTTTTGGAGTTAATGCTAGAAGCTCCCCAATTCTAAGCCCACACCAATACAAAATTTCAAAGCCGTAAAAGGATTGTGGTTTGTCTGATACCTGCTCAATAAATTTTTGATATTCCTTTTGAGTCCAAAAATCAACCTTTCTTTCTGTTCCACTGCCCATATTTCCTGCTTTACTTGCTACATTCCACTTAAGTCCGTAGTATCTTACCGCATGATTAAGCATTGCGCTTAATTGATTGTGTATTGTTTTAAGATAAGATTGTGAAAAACTTTTCCCTGCTTTCGTTGTTTGGCTTTTAATTTCTCTTTGCCATTCAAAAACGTCTGTTATCTTAAGTTCGTTTATTTTTCTTTTTCCAATATAAGGAAGTATTTTTGTTAAAATTATGTTTTCCTTTTCTTCCCAAGTGTTTGGTCTGACTTTATGGCTAACATCTCTTTTGTATAATTCAAAAAAATCCTCAATTGTCATATCAAGATCCTGATGGTCCTGCAATTTAAAATGTCTTTCCCAGTCTAAAGCTTCTGATTTTGTTCGAAAGCCTCTTTTTGTCTTTTGCTTTCGTATGCCTTTATAATCCTTGTAATAACATCTGACTTCCCATTTTTCTGTCTTTTGATTTTTGAACACCATTTATTCCACCTCCTCTTTACTTTTTATTCCATAAATTCGTTCTTCAAAATACTGTCTGCTAAGTCTTCCCTGAACAGTTACAAATCCCTGTTCCTTAAGTTCATTATTCAGATTTCTAATAATCTTATAGCCCATAGCTTCTGAAACACCCATTTCTTTTGCTATATCACCTGCTCTAACAAAAAGTGTATCTGCCATAATATCACCTCCTCTCACATAAATTTCATTACTCTGTGCAGTACATTTCTGAACTGTATTGTATGTATTTTATCAGTTCGTTTTTGTACTGTCAAGTAAAATGTTTCACTTCTGAACTGTCCTTTGTTTTTTATATTTCATATATGAACTGTTTGTGATATAATACAAGCAGTTATAAAAAGATACGGAAGGATATATTTTATGAAAAAAAATAAAAAAAATTTTTCTCTAAACGCAAAAAATCTTGCCTCTGCCAATTTAGGGCAAAAAATTAGATTTTATAGACAAACTGCTGGCATGACACAAAAAGAACTAGGCTCTGCTTGTAATGTAAATGAATCTACTATAAGAAATTATGAGCTTGGTAATCGTTATCCTGATTCAGATACTATATTTGAAATTGCAAATGCATTGGAAATTTCTCCATATGTCCTTGCAACTCCTAATCCTATTTCAGCAGCAAGTTCATTACAATATTTGTTTAACATAGAGAAAACTTTGGATTTGACCCCAACAATCATTGACGGAAAAGTTTATTTAGAGGTGTCTTCGGACATAGACATAGATGATGCCACTATTGCTCCTCTAGCTAATCTTAAAAGAATGCTAACTCATTGGGCAACAATGTACGACAAATTTATTAATGAAGAAATTAGTGAGGAAACGTACCTCTTATGGCAGGCAAAGTATTTAAGTTTTGGAACAGACTTGGCTGACACTATTTTTAAAGCTGAAAGTGAAAAGGAAATTGAGGTTGATACTAATATTTCTGATGCTAAGAAAAGATTTAGAAAAGCTAATTTGAAGGATTAATGAGGTATTACTTATATCAAAACTGTTGCAAATTTTCGTTCAAAAATGTACTGTTTAAGAGTTTTTTTGAAAAAAATAGCAAAAAATATTGTCATTTTATTGTCACTCTAAAAAAGAAAAAACCTACAAACCCTTTATTTATGGGGTTTGTAGGCATATAAAATTCATTTTTGCATCATTCAAACTCGGCTTGCACCGAGTTAAACTTAAACATATTTGTTTAGGTTTCGTGTGCTTTTATCTGTTAATTTACCTATATTATATTATTTGTATTATCCTTCTGATTTCGTGTTGCCATAGTGTTGCCACGGAGATATTATAGCATAAGTTAGATTTTATTTCATTAAGTTCTTTTAATGTCTATAAAAATATATTAAACATTTTCAAATTCATTGAATGTTTTTTCAACTATTTTTATATTTTTTCTCTTAAAAATAATAACAAATTTTTTTGAGCTTCCTATTTTCTTCCAAGTGCCTTTCCCATCTTGTTGATTCAATGTTCTCTGGTATAATATATTCTTGTAATAATATTCTTTTATTTTAACTGGTCTATATAGAAGTGTTTCAATGAAAGAATCTATAATTTCAAACATTTCCTGCTCACTACGATAGTCAAAGGAAAAATAAATATATTCAAAATTCCAACACATTATTACGATTTCATCTTCTAGGAATTCCACTTCTATGTTCTGCGTAATGCATAACTTCGATTTATTATTACATATTTTATACTTTTCAGATAACATTCTTTTTACAACGCAAATATCTATCATTTTCCTAACCACCACTCCTTAAAATAATTTCTACCATTTGTAAACCATCTTACTACGAAATGTATCGGTTTATTATGATGTGCGGTATGTATTTCAAACTGTACTTTACTCATAACTTTTATTCCCATATACACCCCATTACTTCTGAAAAAGTATAATACTGGCTTTAATGCTTTATTAATTGCATTTATTATACGAACTCCCCATATCATACCAACCACAACCCCAAATGCTACAAACGCGACAGTAAAAGCAGTTAGTTTTTTTCCATTTAATCCGCATTTTTTTCCTATAGAATATGCAAGTGCTCCAAATATCACTCCACTAGCAGCTGCAATTGCAGCTCTAAAAAACCATTTTCCTGTTGGATCTATATTATTAACCGGATTTCCATTACAATAGCAATACAAATTATCTTTATACACACTATCACTTTCTATTTCTAATACACTGACATCATCTGCATTTATAAATCTTCCCACCTCTGCATCGTAATATCTGCTCTGCAGATAATAAAGATTTGTATCGCTTTCAGTATCAGTGCAGCTTCCGTCATAGTAGTATCCTCTGTACAATACATGATTTAACTCAAAGGGAACCTCATATCCTTCATAACAGAAACTCTTTCCATCATTTGTAATGACATTTCCCCATGCATCATATGTATATGAAGCAATCTCTGCTCCTCTGGCATCAAGCAGACCTGTCACATCTCCCTGCAGGTTCTTTTCATAATAGATTCTTGTGGTTTTTAATGTTTCGTTTATCTCACTTAACTGACTGTATTCAAAGCCGATAACATTATTAGATGAATCATACATATACCAGATGTCATACTTCTTTCCGGTCTTTTTGTATGTAACGGTTTCCCTTATAAGTTTTGTCTCATCCCATTCATATGTGGTTGTTGTTTTTTCTGTATCCTTATAAGTTCTAAGTCCGTCCTCACTGTACTTATATGTTACCCTGTTTCCATTGGTAAGAGTTGCTTCCTGCAACTGTCTTCCCCTGTACCAGTTAAATGACATTCCGTTATAGTATTCCTTCGGATTGCCACTGCTGTCATATGTGATTTCCTTTCCACAGTACTTTGTCAACTGATCAGGCCAGTCACTGTTTCTGTATGAATATTTTCTTAGTTCATCATCCTGTTCAACCAGCTTACCGTTGTCATTCATCACATATGTGTGCTTTGCCTCAACGTTTCCCGTTGTGGTGTATCCGTACTCATATGCCCTTGAAACATCATAGTCATATTCCCATGTAAGTCTTCCGTGTGCATCATATTCATATGCATTTGTAAGCTTACCGTCAGTTTTTATTCTGGTAATGTTTCCTGCCCTGTCATATGTGTAATCAATGTTTTTGTTTTCGTCATACTTTTCTATGTCAAATGTTCTGTGTGTAGAATCGTCTTCCACTGAATTGTACTTTAATATGTTCTTTTTATATTTATCTGAATATAAATCCGTTACACATGACTTTCCGTCATCTGACATTGTCTCGCTTAATACATCACCATTGTATAAGGTTGTCCTGTTCTTTATTTTGTCACCATCTGAACTGTCGGTTTCAATTTTTGAAACCAATGTTTCCTTTTTGTCATCAAGTGCCTTATATTCATATTTTGTGGTCAGTGTGCTTTTCTTATTTTCTTCATCCTCATTCTGTACAACTTCCTTTATGAATCCGTCACTTCTTGTCACTCTTGTTGTACCGTCATTATATTCATAATGGTATGCCAATTGTGCACTTTCCGTGTTATCGGTCAGACTAAGCATCTGACCTGAGCTGTTTACTGTCGTTACATATGAAGGTGTCTTTTCATCATTATAGAAAACTTCCGTCTTTTCCGCAACAGCAGCATCATCTTCTGAATCAACTTTATATTCCGTGGTTACCGTCCTTACCTTCTGCCTTTCATCTCCCGTGCCGTAATAAGTTACCTGTTCATCAGTATTTTCAACAGAAGCCCCTGTACTTTCTCCTGATTCATTGCCTGAATCATTCTGTGTGTGACTGTACTCGTATGAGACAAGTGTCCTGTCACCTACCTGAAGGTTTGTGATTTTGTTGTCGGAATTATATTCCATTGTGTATTTTGTCTGCTGATCACAGATAAATTCCACATTTCCATTTTCATCATATGTATATGTTATGCAGATGGTCTGCGTGTCATTGTCGTCATATTGTTCAACTATTGCCGTATTGTTTCCCTTTGCATCATAGAAATATTTCAGCCTTTTGTTTATTTTTGCATCACCATAATCACTGTAAATGCTCTTTATGTCTCCCCTGTAAATGTTTGCAATGTATGTAACCGTTACGCCATTTTCATTTTCAGAGTATTCCCTGTCATAAAGCCCCTTGTGAACCTTTGCTGCTGATGCAACTGACCTGTCCGTTCCCTTTAAGCGTGGGTTATCTGTTTTTCTTGGATTGTTGTCTCCAACATCATCCTTGTCTCTTAATCCGTCAAAGTCTGAATCATACAGCCACGGATCTGTTCCCTCCTGATATTCCTTCAGGTCAGTCCATCCGTCTCCGTCGCTGTCAGCATTTTTCTCATTTGCCACTGCCGGGTCTGTTCCTAGTGTAAATACTTCATATCCGTCAGACAGTCCGTCTCCATCAGTATCCTGCTCATACTTTGGATTGTCCTCCGTGCTGTATGCTGTTTCAGTGTTCCACATGGTCTTAAAGTCCCATATTTCATATCCGTCCTCAAGACCGTCTCCGTCTGTATCCATTGAAGTGATTTCAAAGGAATATCCCCTATCACCTGAATCACCATCTTCTGTTTTTTCCAAGGTTACAATGTTTGAAACCTTTACCGTACCGTCTGAATATAATACCGCTGCTCTAATGTCTATGCATTCATCCACGTTGGATGCATTTATTTCTGCCTTTTCTGAAATGTCTGTTCCCTTATACTTTGCGCTAAATTTTAATGCATTGTCTTTTCTTGTAAATATCTTGTATCCTGTTACCGCTACCCCTTCCTGCAGTTTATTATCATCTTCTATGGAAGTAATAATGCTGTTACTCTGTTTATCATATTCAGCACTTATGTTTATGGAAGCATCATATGGTTCAAAATCTCTGTATGTTAAATAGATTGACATGTGTCTTGATTCACTGTTCGTTCCATTTTCGTCCTGTATGTAATGTGCTTCCGGACCATAAAACAATGCTGCTCCGCCTTTTTTTGCCGTAAACACCAGTCCGTTGTTTTCTATCTGTTCATCGGCTATATCCTGCACCCATTTTGTTATGTCAAGGCAATGTCTTGTGCCCTCAACTCCCGTAAACTTTTCTTCAAGAAGTACTTCTTCAGAAGCCCCCGGTTTATTGTTCCACGTGATTGTATCAGGATTCCATGAGTCCTTTGCCGTACGAAGCTCCAGTGTTCCCACCTGATACGGTGCACGGTAACTGCTTTCATACAGATTTAATGATGCAGATTCAATGTATTTTCCCCTTATGTTCAGTCCACTGCCCACCAACGCACTTCCTGTTAACAGATTTGAAGTATCCAAATATACATGTTCCTCTGAATTGTATGGATAACTTGATATCATGTTGTTCATGGCACCCAGATAATGATTATGCATGTTCACATTTTGCTGAAAATCAACAGACCAAACTGATGCAGTAGTTAGGTAATCAAACATCCATACCATTGTAGGATCGATTGTAACCGGATACTTTGTGGCTTCGTTTTCAAAATAATCATTACTTACAATTACTTTTAACACTTCATTTTCGCCATTTTTTTCTAGTTCATATTCTACACTTTTGTAATCTTCTTTTCCGTCTGCATCAACTAAGAATGGGGCTTCTATTGTTCCTATGATTTTATTGGTATTTTTGTCATACACCAACAGACCTTTATCATTTTCCTGTTTTTTCAAATAGAGATTCTTTGTTTCAATTTTATATTCAAATATATTTGTTTCGGGCTTTTCATTTAGTACAATGTTCTCTTTCACGCCACAGTTGTTTACGGAATATTGATATTCCATGTTTTTTGATTCCGATATATATTTTAATTCATTTGATTCCTCATTTTTTATGCATTCAAACTCATTATTTTCATTTGATTGAGATGTATTTTTATCATCTCTGTTTATGTCATCATTTTCTTCTTCGATAACAGGTGTCATCTTTAAAATGTACTTCCCATGGCTTAACATTATGCCGTCTTCAATGTCATCTGAAAAATATGCCTTGTTATCACTGGATTTGTTTACATATTTGTATGAAGATTTGTCACCCAACCCGTAGGTACTTATAGACTTTTTCCCGTTTTTTCCAATGTCAACAATTTCATTTTCATAATCTTTCAATTGTCCGTCTTTTTCATATCTGATGTTTGATAAGAATAATTCTGTTTTCTTAGATCCGTCAGACAACAGATACGTGTTTGAATTTTCTGTTCGCTCATCTGTCAGTTCCTTGACTACTGTTACTTTGTTATCAGCTGCTTTTTGTGAATTCTTGCCATCATTAACGGAATTGGCTAACGCATTAATTCCCGAACCTGTTCCAATTATCGCTATTGTTAATGCAAGTGACACCATTTTTTTGCTTATGTTTCTTATTCTCATACTACCTCTGTTACTCCTTCCTAAATAATTAGCAGTAAATTTCCGTACAGTAAGAATAATCTTCCTGCATTAATTATCCTTACCCATCCTTCTCTTCCATCATAACATGTTTTTCCAATATGCACACTAACAAAAATCTTTTGTAACATTTTTATTTTGATTTTACTATTGTTTGTATTTACTCCACTGTATTTCACTTGTTTTATCTCTGTCTGTGTCTTGTTTTTTCATTGTTTTTGCCCATTTCAATTGCTTTATTGTAATCCTCCCTCCTCAGGAAATTCTTAAAATATCCAAGTTTTTTCCTATCGTCATACAGTCCGTCAATCTCTTTTTCCTGCTCATCAATGCTTTCTCTTAGCCTGCTATTTTGTTTCCTTAGCATTTCATTTACTTCAAGCTGTTCATTATATTTTTCTGTCAGTTCCTTAAGTTGTGCAAAACATCCCTTTGCAAATTTAACCACATTTTTAAATGCATCATACATTTTATCTATAAATGGAATTACAATCTTTTCCCGATAATTCTTGGCAGACATGATTCCCTTTGGATTGTCCGGTCCTTTTCTAACCATGGTTTCAAGTTTTTTCACATTTTTTCCTAAGTCAGCCACATTTTCAACTATTTTTAATTCCTCATACATGTCTGCTAATTCTTTTTCAGCTGCTATCTGCTTAATCATCGTTTCCTTAAGTTCCTGTTTGGATTCAGCATTTTCCCTGGCTAACTGATTTGCTTTTTTTGTTTCTGCCAGAGTTTTATATTCTGCAACTTTTAAATCATTATTTCTTCCTTTTTCCTTTCTTTTCAGGAACTCTCCAATCCATGTGAATGACCTGTCCTCTGCATATTCTCTTATTCTGCCCTGCAGTACTTTTTCAAGAAATTCCTTTGTGCATACTTTTCTCTTTGACACTTGCCTTGACATTCCCTTTTTAAATCCGTCAGCTACGGGAACTGCCACCACGTGCATGTGTGGGCTTGCCTCATCATAATGTATCACAGCATTTGCCACAACAAGATTTGGTGCTTCCTTCTGTAACATGTTAAGCATTTCCTTAAATGCCACATCCATCTTTCTTCGCTTGTTGGGATTCTTATCCCAGAACTCCTTGTCTCCTATCTGAAAAATAAGTTCCACTGCCATGTCTTTGTTTGACTTTGCAGTCTTTTCAAAGTAATCATCAATCTTTCTGTCATCCCTTGTCTGCTTTTTGTTATATTCCCTGACTGCTTCGTCAAACTGTTCCTTATATACTTTTTTTACATCCTGCACTAATTTATCCGTACCCCATAAAATTACAATGTTCTCCTTATCATATTCCAAGGAGCGGTACTTTCGTAAATTGTGCTTTGCAACACCTGAGAGTTTCGCCTTGCTGTTAATGGCACTGTTTTTCTGACTCAGGTGTGCTGAATATGATAATCCTGCCATAATCTCACTCCTTTTTTTCTTTTATTGTTTTGATACGTGCGGTGACACCTGCACGTTGTTAGTCTTTAGTAGTCTGCCCGAGGCTGTTGAAAACGGGTGGTTCTTATCAATTTGGCTCTGCCATAATTGATAACCCCCTAGCAGTTCTGTCATAGACACAACTGCGGGGGCTCTGCCGAGGGCTTATATAGCTGCTATCAATGCTTTACTCATAACCTGTCAAATGGCATTTAGTGGTTGCTGTAATTGTAATGGCAGCTATATTATGTTTAACCTCGGGACTCCGGGTCCCGCGGTTCTTAGTGACATGATGTCACTAACTTTTAACTGTAACCAATCCTTTTTGGTTCTCCCTGATTATTCTTTAACCTGCAAGTGTCACTTGCAGGTATTAATATTATCAACAAGAAACCTATTTATGTTGCAAGCTGTTACTACCATCTAAAGTCCCGGTGCATTCCAACGGTGTCAAGATATTTCTCTCTGTACTCTTCCCTCTCTTCTTTTGTGGGTGCCATTTTACTTTTTGTGTAATCCTCGTGCCTTGACATCTTGCTTAGTTTTTCTTCCAATTCAGAAATTATAAGATTATTAATTTCTTCATTATCTTTCATGTCTAATACATGATACTTAATCAAAGCCATCATTAATTCATTGCTTATCATTCTGTTTTTGCTCATTTTCAAACCTCTCTATTCTTTAATCAATCTTGTTCCGTGTCGATGCGTGACGGTTGTGACGATGATTTACGTACCATAAAACATCGTCACCATCGACACCATCGTCACACTTTACTCTTTTTCATATTCCAATGTTATGATTCTGCCATCGTGACAACGCTTATTGTCATACCTGATGCCATAATCCTCATACAGCCTTCCTGCCTTAATGTTTAACTGTCTGGTCAGCTGATTCGGAACTAAATTAATCTCCTGTATCTTATCCATCAGTTCACTTGCCGTTCCTTGAAAACATCCTGCTTCCATCAGATATGTATTAACAGCAGAAAGTACTTTATCTTCCGGCTCTTTCCACAGCTCTGTTTCAGCCTTTTCAAATTTCCACAAACACAACTCAGGTTCAAACTTAAGATAAAGTTTCTGGTCCTGTTGGTCTCTTCCTGTTATGTCAACGGTAGCCTTTAGGTCAGTTCTTTTTTCCTTCTGCATGATGAAAGCTCCGTCAGCTGCACCAAGCAGTCCGTTTGTTCCCGATATCATTTCAAAGGCATCTGATGAATCCATCTTTCTTGTGTGATGAACCACCAGAATGCAAATGTTATGTTCATCAGCAAAGTGTTTTAGCTTTGTAATGATGTCATAATCGTTTGCGTAACTGAATTTATCTCCACTTATTTCCTTGATTTTCTGAAGTGTGTCAATTATTACAAGTCTTGTATCAGCATGCGCCACAAGAAACTCTTTAAGCTGTTCTTCCAGACCTTCATTGAGATTTTTGGAACGTGTGGCGAAGTAAAAATGCTCTGCCACATCAATTCCAAACATTCTTGAAAGTCTCTGTTGAAGTCTTGCATAATCATCTTCCAGTGCCAGATACAGCACTGTTCCCTGATTGGTCTTATGCCCCCAAAGGTCAATTCCTGCACTTACACAGAAACCTATTTCAGCCATTAAGAACGACTTTCCAACCTTTGGTGCACCGACAAACAGATACACTCCGTTGTAAATCAGATCCTCAACCAAGGGCTTCTTAATCGGATATACCGTGTCATAAAGTTCTTCCATTGATACTGTTTCCAGATTTTCACCCACCGGGGTACCGGTGGATTGCAAATTGCGAACACAATTATTATCTGTTATACTGTTACTGTGTTTGGTAACACTTGGTGACTGCCCGTTATCTGCGCCAACAGATACGTTAAGGGCGGCCACTGTTGTTTTATTATTCATTATTCTTATCCTCCTTCATTCCGTTCATGGTAACACCGATTAGTTCAATTACCTCTAACAAAACATCATCAACCTCACCTGCACTTGTAATTCTTTTTAACTCCTCATACACGTCATTAAGTCTGTTTTTTAAGGCAATGTAAACCTTTGGATTTCCATTTACCACAATTTTCTTTTCACACAGCCTGCGGATAATGTATTCCTGCTTTGTCAGTCCTGACAGGGAAACCTTGTCATCAATGATTCTTGCCTCTTCCTCAGAAACCCTGAAGGCTACTATCTTATTTCTCCAACGACCGTGACTGTCCAATGATTTTTCCATTATTCCTAACTCCTTTCCTCTTCAAGTTTTCTTGCCATTTCATCCTGCTTGTTTGGATACATGTGGGCATATTTGTAAGTAATGCTGATTGCTTCATGCCCTACCCTTTCAGCTATGTCAAGTGCTGAAAATCCTCTGTCCATAAGCAGTGAAATGTGTGAATGTCTAAGGGCGTGTATGTTGATTCTCTTAATTCCTGCCTTCTTGGAACCTCTTGTTATTTCGTGTCCAAGATACCCTTTTGACTTAAAGAAAAGTCTCTGGTCAGGCTTCAGGTCATAAAAGCATTTCATGTAATCCTTAATCTCATCTGCCAGAAACTGTGGAATCTTCACCACCCTGTTACTCTTTTTTGTCTTTGGAGAAGTAATGATTTCACGTCCCTTTACCTTCTGATAATTCTTGTTGATTCTCATTGTGTTATTTTCAAAATCAAAATCTGCCGGAGTAAGTGCCAGTAGTTCTCCTTCCCTGACACCTGTCCAGTACAATACTTCAAATGCATAAAACGATAATGGCTTGTCCATGACTGCTTCCGAAAACTTCAGGTATTCTTCCTTTGTCCAGATTTCCACTTCCTTTTCAACGTCATTTTTCATTGTCCCGACTATTGCTGCAGGATTTGTGGATAGCCCATAATATCTTTTTGCAAAATTAAATATTGCGCTAAGCTGTGCGTGAATTGTTCTTAAGTAACCTGATGAATAAGGCTCTCCCTTTTCATTCCTGTAATTAAGCAGTTCATTCTGCCACTCCATTACATCCTTTGGTTTAATCTCATCCATTCTTCTGTCCTTAAAGTAAGGAAGGATTTTATCTCTTACCACATATGATTTTGTCTCAAAGGTGGTTTCCTTTACCCTTGCCTTCTTGTCTCTTTCGTAGATTTCATAAAAACTTCCAAATGTCATGTTCAATTGTCCGTTTTCGGCTTTCTTCTTATTTTCAAGCCAAAACTCCGCTTCTCTTTTTGTGTTGAAGCCTCTTTTCTGTGTTTGTCTTCTTTTTCCGGTAAAGTCCGTATAGCGATAAACAGCTCTCCACTTTTTCCTATTATTTGCCATGTAAGAATAAACGCTCATGTTCATCACCTTCCTTTAATAAATATTTTCTAATCACCGCTGTACATTACTTTTTTTCTGAAATAAGAAGTACAGACACGTCCTGCTACCGTGATGATGCCTTTTTCTTCCAGTTCCTTATTAAGCTGTCTTACAATCTTGTAAGCCTTGGACTTTGAAACAGAAAGTTCTTCTGCAACATCGTCGACTGTCATAAAGTTCTTTTCCATGATTTTTTCCTCCTTCATTATATTTCTTAAACATATTTGTTTAAGATAATGTGCATTATATTAAACTTTTTAGTTTAAGTCAATAGAAAAATTAACTTTTTTTGTTTAAGTTTTTCTTGATATATATTTTTACCTATGTTATACTAACCATAGCGAATTTGTTTAAGTTATCTCGCATTGGGAATTTTTATGTTAAATTGGAGGTTTGTTATGGCAATTGGTGAAAGAATTAGAACCTTTCGCAAGCGTAAAGGTTTAACTCAAAAGGAATTGGGAGTTCAGTTAGGTTTTAAGGAAAGTACTGCTGATATCCGCATGGCTCAATATGAAGCAGAGAAACGTGTTCCCAAGGATGATTTGATTGAAACTCTTTCTTCCATTTTGGAAGTTTCTCCTGCGGCCATTAATGTTCCTGACATTGATACTCATGTGGGAATTATGCAGCTTCTGTTCACTCTTGAAGATATTTATGGTATATCCGTCAGACAGGAAGGAAGTCATGTTACCCTTGATTTAGGTGCCATCCACGACGCTTTAGGTCATGAGGCAAAGTCCTGGGCAAAGATGAAGTCCAAGCTTGATACCGGAGAAATCTCCAAGGAAGAATACGATAATTGGAGATACAACTATCCGGCTAATACTCACGGATATCATAAACTAATTGATTTATAAAAGAGCATAAAAAAACCTTACTGACTCCTCAAAATCAGTAAGGTTTTTTCATTTATACATATGGGTAAATTGTTTTAGTGTTGCCATATCGTTGCCACGATATAATCACTACCTCTCACAATGCCCATAAATAAAGGCATTGTGGGATTTTTGTGTCTATTCAAACTCTATAGTTCCAGGTGGCTTACTTGTCAAATCGTACATTACTCGATTGACTCCTTTCACCTCGTTTATTATTCTGTTCATTACCTTGTTCAATACTTCGTATGGTATTTCAGCAGATTCGGCTGTCATAAAGTCAATTGTCTTTACAGCTCTGAGGGCTACTGCATAGTCATATGTTCGCTCGTCGCCCATTACACCTACTGAACGCATATTTGTTAATGCTGCAAAGTACTGGTTTATTTCTTTATCAAGTCCTGCGTTTGCAATTTCTTCACGATAGATTGCATCTGCATCCTGAACGATTTTTACTTTTTCGGCTGTTACTTCGCCAATGATTCTGATTCCAAGTCCCGGACCTGGGAATGGCTGACGGAATACTAAGTACTCAGGTATTCCAAGTTCAAGTCCAGCCTTACGAACTTCGTCCTTGAACAAATCGCGAAGTGGCTCGATAATCTCCTTAAAATCAACATAGTCAGGCAATCCACCTACGTTGTGGTGTGATTTGATTACTGCTGATTCTCCGCCAAGACCACTTTCTACTACGTCAGGATAAATTGTTCCCTGAACCAAATAGTCAACAGCTCCAATTTTCTTTGCTTCTTCTTCAAATACACGGATGAATTCTTCTCCAATTATTTTACGCTTTGCTTCAGGCTCTTCAACTCCTGCCAACTTCTCATAAAATCTGTCCTGGGCATTTACACGGATAAAGTTTAAGTCGTAATCTCCATCAGGACCAAATACTGCCTCAACTTCATCGCCTTCATTTTTTCTTAAAAGACCATGGTCTACAAATACACATGTAAGCTGATTTCCAATTGCCTTTGCTAAAAGTACTGCTGCCACTGATGAATCAACACCACCTGACAATGCGCAGAGAACTTTTCCGTCGCCTACTTTTTCACGGATTGCCCTAATTGAATTTTCAACAAATGAATCCATCTTCCAGTCACCGGCACATCCACATACATTGTATACATAGTTGCTTAAAATTTCTTTTCCACGTACTGTGTGAAGTACCTCAGGATGGAACTGTATTGCATAAAGTTTCTTTTCCTCGCATTCAGCTACTGCTACAGGGCAATCACTTGTGTGTCCTGTAATCTTAAATCCAGGTGCGGCCTGTGAAATATAGTCAAAATGACTCATCCAACATACCGTGTCTTCTTCAATACCTGTAAATAATTTCGAAGTTGTATCTACATGTACTTCTGTTTTTCCGTATTCTCTTACCGGAGCTTTTTCAACTTTTCCACCAAGGATATGCTGCATCAACTGTGCTCCATAGCATAATCCAAGTACAGGAATTCCAAGTTCAAACAACTCTTTAGTGTAAGTTGGTGCACCTTCTTCATAACAGCTGTTTGGTCCACCAGTTAAAATGATTCCCTTAGGATTCATTTCTTTTATCTTTTCGATATCTGTTTTATATGAATAAATTTCACAGTAAACGTTGCACTCACGCACTCGTCTTGCAACAAGCTGGTTGTACTGTCCACCGAAATCTATTACGATAACTAACTCTCTATCCATGTTTCCTCCTGTATATACGTTTTGCAGAAAAAATACCTGCACTTCTGTTATTTTACTCTATTCTGCCTAAATGTACAAGTAAGTTCTGATGAAGAAAATTACTTTGTAAGTTCAAAAATATTTTCCTATCAAGCATATGCCGATACAAACATAAAAGAAGCACCTGCTACACATTTCATATAACAGATGCTCCACTATTTTAATACCCTGACTTTACAATCCCATTCTCAACCGCAGGTACTTTTTAATCTTCTGAATCTTCTCTGAACTTTTTATACTCTCCATATCAATCTGGACTGCTGAGTATATAACTTGTTCCTATCCATTTGTCCCGCTTTTACTTCTTTATCTACTTTAACCATAAGATGCTATGACTCATCGAACCTTCGTTTTGAACACTTCCTGTCCTTTCCGTTTCTTTGTAACATCTTATCCAATAATTACTACTAAAACAATCTTCCGTTGATTGCCATGTCAGTAGATATCACTGGGTAAAACTCCTTTCACCTTAAATCTTCGATACTGTTGCTATCGGGTCGACATCCAATAACAAATTGGTTTTTAAATGTATTGTAGAAGTCCTTTTAGGTATTTATTTCTTATTTACTTTGTACCTAGAATATATCATGTTTTTCCCTGGTTTTAAAGGCTTTTTTGTCAATTTTTTAATCTTTATTGAAGTTGCATAAAACTATTTTTATTTAAACATTTTTATGAATCGTTTTCTTATTCAAAATGACTATTCTGCCTCTTCCAGCTTCTGTTTTACAAACTTGGCAGTGTAGCTTGTAGGATGCTCTGCCACCTGTTCAGGGGTGCCGGCAACTACTACTGTTCCACCACGGTCACCACCATCCGGTCCCATGTCTATAATGTAATCTGCTGCTTTTATTACATCCAGGTTATGCTCAATTACCAAAATGGTGTTTCCCTCGTCTGTCAATCTTTGCAAAATCTCAACCAGTTTGTGTACATCTGCAAAATGAAGGCCCGTTGTTGGTTCATCAAGTACATAAATTGTTTTACCGGTACTTCTACGACTTAACTCTGTAGCCAGCTTTATACGCTGTGCCTCACCACCTGACAACTGTGTACTAGGCTGTCCCAATTTAATATATCCCAATCCTACATCATATAAAGTCTTAACCTTATTATAAATTCTTGGAACATTCTTAAAAAATTCCTTAGCCTCTTCAACTGTCATCTCAAGAACATCATAAATATTTTTACCTTTATATTTAACCTCAAGAGTCTCTCTGTTGTAGCGCTTTCCACCACATACTTCACATGGCACATATACATCCGGAAGGAAATGCATCTCTACCTTCAAAATACCGTCACCTGAGCATGCCTCACAACGTCCACCTTTTACATTAAAACTAAAACGTCCTTTTTTGTAACCACGCTCTTTTGCATCCATAGTTGAAGCAAACAAATCCCTAATCATATCAAACATACCTGTGTATGTGGCAGGATTACTTCTAGGTGTTCTTCCTATTGGTGACTGATCAATATTGATAATCTTGTCAAGCTGTTCTGTTCCCTCTATTTTGTTATACTTGCCCGGTATTGTTCTTGCTCTGTTCAGTTCTCTGGCAAGACTTTTGTAAATAATCTCATTTACCAAAGAACTCTTACCTGATCCTGACACTCCGGTTACACATGTAAATACTCCCAGTGGCACCTTTACATCAATATTTTTAAGATTATTTTCTTTTGCACCTTTTATTGTAATAAATCCTGTAGGCTTTCTACGTTTTTCCGGAACAGGTACTTTTAACTTTCCACTAAGATATTGACCTGTAATGGACTTCTTATTTCTCATAATCTGGGCTGCCGTACCTGTTGCAACAACCTCTCCACCATGTTCACCTGCTCTCGGACCAATATCCACTACGTAATCAGCTTCCAGCATTGTGTCTTCATCATGTTCTACAACTACAAGAGTGTTGCCTAAATCTCTTAGATGCTTTAATGTCTTTAATAATTTTTCATTATCATTCTGATGTAGTCCAATACTTGGCTCATCCATAATATATGCCACTCCAACCAGACCTGAACCAATCTGTGTGGCAAGTCGTATTCTCTGTGCTTCACCACCTGATAATGTTCCTGTTGCTCTCGCAAGATTTAGATAATCCAGCCCTACATCAATTAAAAACTGTAATCTGCCTTTTATTTCCTTTAAGATTTCCTTTCCAATAGCAAGCTGTGTAGGTGTAAGTTCCAGCTGGTCTAAATATTTTCTCAAATCCCGCACAGACATTTCTGTCATATCAATAATATTCTTGTGGCCAATGGTTACTGCCAATGATTCTTTTTTTAGTCGTTGACCTCCACAAGTCTTACATGGAGTAATACGCATATATGACTCATACTCTGCCTTTGTTGACTCAGCACTTGTCTCTCTGTAACGTCTTTCCACATTTCTTACAAGTCCCTCAAAAGCGATGTCATACACACCCTGGCCACGCTGTCCGGTATAATGAACAGACACACTTTCCCCGTGGGTTCCGTTTATCAAAATATCCTTTATATTGTCAGAATAATCTTCAAAAGGTGTGTCCAAATCAAACTTGTATTTTTTACAAAGAGCCTGCAAGATAGCATTGGTAAAACTCTTTTTGTCATTGGCACTTTGCCATCCAAGTACGACTATTGCACCTTCATTTATGCTAAGACTTTTGTCTGGTATCATCAAATCGACATCAAACTCCATCTTGTAGCCCAAACCATAACAGTCAGGACATGCACCAAACGGGTTGTTAAATGAGAAACTTCTTGGCTGGATTTCGTCAATGCTGACTCCACAATCTACGCATGCAAAGTTCTGACTGAATGTAATCGTATCTCCACCAATCACATCAATATTCACCAATCCATTGCCCAGCTTCAATGCATTTTCAATAGAATCTGTCAGACGTTTTTCAATGCCTTCACGTATACTTAGTCTGTCTACTACAATCTCTATGCTGTGCTTTATGTTTTTATCAAGTGTAATATCTTCTGACAAATCATACATATTGCCATCAACAATTACACGAACATAACCACTTTTCTTTGCACTTTCAAATACCTTTTCGTGGCGACCTTTTTTACCACGTACAATAGGGGCAAGCACCTGAAACTTTGTACGTTCAGCAAGAGACATCACTCTATCCACAATTTCATCTACAGACTGTTTCTTGATTTCTTTACCACACTTTGGACAATGTGGCACACCTGCTCTTGCATAAAGTAGTCGCATATAATCATATATTTCTGTAACTGTCCCCACTGTTGAACGCGGATTTCTGTTTGTTGACTTTTGATCTATTGAAATAGCCGGTGGCAAACCTTCTATACTTTCCACCTGAGGTTTTTCCATTTGACCTAAAAACTGTCTGGCATACGAAGACAATGACTCCATATATCTTCTCTGACCTTCAGCATAAATAGTATCAAATGCCAATGATGACTTTCCGGAACCACTTAATCCGGTAATAACCGTAAACTCATCTCTTGGAATATCTATGTCTATATTTTTAAGATTGTGCTCATTTGCACCTCGTATTTTTATATATTTCTTTTTAGCTGCCATTTTATTTCTTCCTATTTTATCTATAATTCTATGTTACAAATTTTGCTATATGAAAAATTATACCTTTTAAACATATCACTTTTATCCGATATATAAGCAGGGGCTTATCTTTGCTTATTATACATAAGTTTAAGTTCCGCCAAACGTTCTCTCATCTCTATGGCTGTCTCAAAGTCAAGCTCTGCCGCTGCCTTTTGCATACGTCTCTCAACCTTATCCATAAGTTTTTTAAGTTCTTTAGCATCCATTGATTCAGGATCTTTCTCAATATCATTAATCTTTTTATCGACCTCTTTAGAAATGCTAATAAGCTCACGTACTGCCTTCTTGATGGTAGTTGGAGTAATGCCATGCTCCTTATTATACTGCTGCTGAATCTCCCTACGTCTGTTGGTCTCGGAAATAGCCTTGTCCATAGACTCTGTAATGTTGTCAGCATACATAATGACATGACCCTCTGAGTTTCTGGCGGCCCTGCCAATGGTCTGAATCAGCGATGTTTCAGAACGAAGGAATCCCTCTTTGTCTGCATCGAGAATAGCCACCAGACTAATCTCCGGAATATCCAATCCCTCTCGTAGCAGGTTGATACCAACCAATACGTCAAATACATCAAGACGCATATCTCTGATAATCTCTGTACGCTCCAGCGTATCAATATCAGAGTGTAAATACTTTACTCTAATACCAACATCACGCATATAGTCAGTTAAATCCTCTGCCATACGCTTGGTCAATGTTGTTACAAGTACCTTATTTTTCTTTTCTACCTCTTTGTTTATCTCAGATACCAAATCGTCAATTTGTCCCTCTATAGGTCTGACGCTAATCTCCGGATCAAGCAATCCTGTTGGTCTGATAATCTGCTCCGCCCTAAGCAGTTCATGTTCATCCTCATATGTGTTTGGTGTGGCAGACACAAACAGCATCTGATCTATCATGCTTTCAAACTCATCAAATCGAAGTGGTCTGTTGTCCTTTGCTGACGGAAGTCTGAATCCATAATCAACCAATGTAGTTTTTCTTGCCTGGTCACCATTGTACATGCCTCTTACCTGTGGCAATGTAATATGGCTTTCATCTATTATAATAAGAAACTCATCACCAAAATACTCCATCAATGTATGTGGTGTAGCTCCCGGTGCCAGCCCTGCCATATGTCTTGAATAGTTCTCAATACCTGAGCAAATACCTGTTTCTCTAAGCATCTCCATATCAAAGTTGGTACGCTCTGCAATACGCTGTGCCTCAATAAGTTTGTCCTCTGACTTAAAATATGCCACCTGCTCTGCCAGTTCTTTTTCAATATCCTTTATGGCTCTTTCCAGTTTTTCAGGATTGACTACATAGTGAGAATTTGGAAAAATGGCCACATGCTCAAGCTCTGACTTTACCTGTCCTGTCAGCGCATCTATCTCAGTTATGCGTTCTATCTCATCATCAAAAAATTCAATCCTTACAGCAGTATCAGTATATGATGCCGGGAATACCTCAAGATTCTCGCCACGTACCCTAAAAGTACCACGCTTAAAATCCATATCATTTCTGTCATACTGAATCTCTATAAGTTTGTGAATAATATCATCTCTATCTCTAATAGTGCCGGGTCTTAAAGACACCACCATATTTTTATAATCTATAGGATCTCCCAAACCGTAAATGCAGGAAACCGAAGATATAATAATAACATCCTTTCGCTCCATCAGTGCCATAGTGGCTGAATGTCTTAATTTGTCAATCTCATCATTGATGGACGAATCCTTTTCAATGTAGGTATCTGTACTTGGAACATATGCCTCCGGCTGATAATAATCATAGTAGGATACAAAATACTCTACTGCATTGTTTGGGAAAAATTCCTTAAACTCTCCGTAAAGCTGGGCTGCCAGTGTCTTGTTGTGAGCAATAATCAACGTAGGCTTATTCAATTGTTCAATAACATTTGCCATTGTAAAAGTTTTTCCGGAACCGGTCACTCCAAGAAGTGTTTCAAACTGATTTCCCTTTTTGAAACCCTCAACCAACTCTTTTATAGCCTGTGGCTGGTCTCCGGTAGGCTTGTACTCTGAATGTAATTCAAAATGATCCACTGTATTCTCCTTGCCAAACTATGGTAATTAATAAAAAGTGCACAAATCAGTTAATACAATTATTATGCACTATATCGGCTATTATATCAGAAAAGGAATAAAAAGTATACAAGATTTCGAACTTATGTTCTGATTGTTTTGTCATGTCTAACTCTCAAACGGCTTTGATAAGGTAATCTTATATGTCTTTGAACAGCTCATCTATTGAAATATTAAAAATCTTTGCAATGGCGTACAGCTCCTTGTCATTTGCTGCTCTTATCTGACCTTCCAATTTTGAAAGAGAAGACAAATTGATATCAATGCCCATTAACTGCATGTTAATAGCAAGCTCTTTTTGTGTAATATGCTTTAGCTTTCTCAACTTGGTAATGGATGCACCTACCATATTCTTATCTCCCAATGGTTTCTGGCGTGGCTTCATATAAAAATCTCCTCTACAATATGTAATTATTTCCGACTGTGTTTGGTGTAATTGCAGAAAACAAAATATTTCCGACTGTTTGTTTTCTCTTTCCTTTTTCGCTATTTTATCACAGTTTTTTCCCTACATCTACACAAACCCCTATTTCCATATGCTCATACCTTTCTCTATACAGACTCTATTGGCATTGACATCTTCCCATCTGATTGGAAATTAATATAATTTATGTTAAAATAATGTTCTAAAAAATATTGAAAGAGAAAAAATTATGAATAGTATTGTTCAAGTAATATTAAAAAATAGTCAGCAGTTTCCTGAAAAGGACGCTTTTATTTATAATGATATATATGTTTCATACGGAGATTTTGCAAATAAAATATTGTCATTTTCCAATTATTTGAAACAGAAAAAAGTAAAAAAAGGCAGTAAGATTGTAGTTGAAGCTGATGATCCAATTCTTTTTTATACTGTATTTTTGGCAGTACAGCTTAATTCATGTATTGTTTTACCTGTGGAGAGAAATATTTCACTATATCATTTGCAGGAAATTTTAAATGCGCAAAAACCTGCTATAGTTCTTTCCCGTCACACAGGAGAAATATCCAAAGAATTTTTTAACTATGATTATGATTTGACCACACCTTCCATAGTACCTGAATCAGACAGCCCTGCTGCCATCATTTCTACTACCGGAACTACTGGAAAACCTGTTATGATTGTGCATACAAACAAAAGTATTTTATCTACAGCGGTTACATATTTAAGTGGGGTACCAATGGATGATACAAGTATTGTATATACTGCTGTGCCGTTTCATTTAGCAGGTGGATTTAGACGTGTTTTATCAGCATTATATGTTGGTGCCACAAATGTTATTTCCAACCAACCTCTATCTGCCAAAAGTGTGTCTGATGCAATAGATGAGTACAATATCAATTTTCTTTGTACTGTTAATTCCAACATTTCTACTCTGTTTGAAAGCGAACCAATATATGTGGATAATATTGCCCAGCACATAAGAATTGTAGAGACATATGCCGGAAAACTTACTTCAGATGTTATTATGAATTTTTACAAACATTTTCCAAACTCTGTTTTGTACAATGTTTATGGAACTATTGAATCCGGTTGCTTATTAATAAACAATACAAAGGACAATCCAAAAGAAGCATGTATCGGGAAGCCAAGTCAGTTGGCTGAAGTTTTTATTATCGATGAAAATGATGAAGTCATTACTCAACCTGGAAAATATGGTTATTTTGCAGTTAAAGGACCTGTTAATATGAGCGAATATTACAAACGCAAGGCCCTTACAAAGCAGGTTTTGAAGGATGGTCTTTTGAAAATAAATGATATCGGGTATTTTGATGAAGAGGGATACTATTATTATGTCAGTCGTGTAGGCGACATTATGAACGTTAACGGATATACTATTGTACCTGATGATATAGAAAGTGTTGCTATTCAATACTCAGACATTGTTGACTGTGCATGCGCTTCAAGTGAAGTGTCAGGAATCGGTCAATTGCCTGTACTTTATGTAGTTGTCAATGATAATTACAACAAAAAAGATTTTCTAAATTATCTTATTAATAATTTGGAACCATATAAAATACCTGCTGCTATTCGTGAAGTTGCAAATATTCCACGAACAACAACAGGCAAAATAGTGCGAAATGTTTTACCTATGCTTACCACCATTTAATTTTTTTAGTTATGTCTTTCCTTAACTGTATGAATTCTTCGTCTGACACGTTTCTTGGATAAGGAAGGGGATTTTCAATAATCTCCTTTATTGTTGTTGGCTTTTGTGACATAATCATACATTTCTGGGAAAGATATACAGCCTCTTCTATGTTATGCGTAATAAACAAAACTGTACTTCCTGTCTTTCTCCACAGCTTTAACACCTCATCTTCCAGATAATATCTGACTTTAATGTCCATCTGTGCATAAGGTTCATCCATCAAAAGCAAGTCGGGATGTACGGCAAAGCTTCTGCCAATCACTACTCTTTGTTCTGCCGATACCGACAAATCTTTTGGATACAATTTTTTCTGGTCCTTTAAACCTATAACATCCAATATTTCGTCAGTTCTTTGCTCTATAATTTTTTTGTCCATTTTTTTTAGTTTCATATTAAATTTAATATTGTCTTCTACCGTCAGCCATGGATAAGTTGAAGGTTCCTGAAATACAAAACTTATGTTGTGTTTCTTTGGATCAGCCGGAACTCCATCTATTAATATTTCACCACTTGTAGGCTCAATTAATCTTACCAGCAAATTTAAAAATGTAGTTTTTCCACATCCTGTAGGACCTACAATACACACAAAATCACCTTTGTTAATTTCAAAGGATATGTTATCAAGAACAGTTAAATCATCAAAAACTTTTGTCAAATTTTTTACTACTATCTTAGGTTTATTTTCCATATTTATTTCAAATGCATTCAATGCATCTGTTGCTCCTTTCCAAAATCAACTCTTTTTCTTACAAAGATATATCCATTTCCTGAGTAATAATATTTCTAAGTTTCATAAAGTCATCAGATGCATTATTTCTTGGTCGTTCCAAATTTGGAACAAACTCCTTAACAACAGTTGATGGCTTATTTGAAAAAAGTAAAATTCTATCTCCTAAGTAAATTGCTTCCTCTATATTGTTTGTTACAAACACAATTGTTGTTTTTTCAGCATTTCTAATTTTAAGAAGTTGGTCCTGCATTTGATATCTTGTCTGTGCATCAAGTGCCCCGAAAGGTTCATCCATTAAAATAATATTATGACCTGCAGTATATGCTCTTGCAATTCCAACCCTTTGCTTCATTCCTCCGGAAATTTGTGCAGGATAATTTTTTTCAAATCCTGTAAGTCCTACCATGTCTATGTATTTCTGTGCTCTTTCCTTTCTTTCCTTTTTGTTTACACCTGCAAACTTTAATGGAAGCTGCACATTTTTTTCCACTGTTTTCCAGTTGTACAAAGCATATTTTTGAAACACAAATCCTACCTTTGAATCATTTCCTTCAAAATTTATACTTCCCTGATCTGCCTGTTCCATTTCTGCCATAATATTTAAAAGAACAGTCTTACCACATTGACCCGGTCCAAGAATTACTAAAAATTCATTTTCATATACGTCAAAAGATACATCTTTCAATACTTCAACATTTCCGAATGTTTTTGATACATTCTTTACTTTTATTTTGCATTTATTTTCAGCCATGGACACAATTTCCTTTCTGCTATATTCAAAATCAATGTAAACAACGCACTGCACAATGCCACCAAAATAATTCCTATAAAATCAAGTGCTGTATCTGAAGAATTTTTCATGCTTTGATTTATCAAAAAACCTATTCCTTCTTTTGCTGCTATCATTTCCGCCGCAACCAATGACATCCATCCGGTTGACAATCCTGTTTTCATTCCTGCCAAAATAGTTGGAATGCTGTTTGGTAATGTTATTTCTTTTAATATCTGCCATTTGTTAGCACCCAAGGTCTCTCCTGCTTTCAGTAGCAACTCATCTGTTTCACTTATTCCAGCCTGGGTGTTAATAACTACAGCCATTACAATTCCAATAAAAATAATTATATTTTTCGAAGTGTCTCCCATAATGCCAACCCATAAAACCACAATAGGTATCCATGCCAACGGTGGTATAGGTCTGATTATTGAAAACACCGGCCACATAATTCTTTTAAAGGTTGGGAATATCCCAAATGCCACTCCCAAGGACACACCTACTATTGATGCCAACACAAATGAAACCAGTATCCTTCTGACACTTGCCCATATATGAGCCCAAATAGTTACTCCCATTATTGGGTGTTCCAATAATCTTTGGAATCGTTCTATTGTATCAATAGGACTGGCAAGACTGTCATTCCAAACAGATGCAGCCCACCAAAGCCCCAATACCAGACATACTGCTAATATTGACAAAGCTCCATATATATATTTCCAATATTTATCTTTCATTTTTATCTCCAATCATTGCAATAATTACATTAAAGCATCATTATTTAGCCTTCCATGGTATTGCTTTCTTTTCCAACAATCCAAGTATCCATGTAAGCACCGCACCAATTATTCCAATTACTATCATTCCCAGTAATACAATGTCAGGTCTCGAAGCCTGTCTTCCCTGCTGTATCATATATCCCAGTCCTACAGATGAAGCAATCATTTCTGCAGCAACCAAAGTTGCCCAGGCACTACCAAAAGAAACTTTAATTCCAACAAAAATCATTGGCAAGGCTGATGGAATGCCTACCTTGAAAAACATTTGAGCCTTACCAGCTCCTGCTGTCTTTGCCACATTTAATAACACTTTGTTTGTAGCACTGATTCCTGTATATGAATTAATGACACATGGCACAAAGGCCGCAATAAATATAATAAATAATTCAGATTTTATTCCTATTCCAAGTACCACTATTACAATTGGTATCCATGCCAACGGTGGAATTGGTCTTACTATTTCAAATATAGGTGAAAAGAATGCTTTAAAAGGCTTAAAGAATCCCATCAAAAGACCTAATGGTACACCAATTACACATGATAATGCAAAACCACCCAATACAAGTTTTAGGCTTGTTCCAATATGTACTAAAATAGTATTGCCATCAGGTACCACATTGTTTAATTTATCTATAAATGTTGCCAGCAATGTTGTTGGTGCTACCAGCTTGTCTGATGATACAAGGCCTGTCACTACCACCAGTTCCCATATTACAAAAAATACAATAATACCAATACTGCTTAATATTAATTTTAACCATAATGGTCTGTCTTTTTCTTTATACATTATTCCAATCCTTCTGCTGCTTTTTCCATAAAGGAGCCATCTATTAATTTGTTCTCCATTAATTTGTCTGCATCCTTTTGCTCAATAATATTATTTTTGACCATAAAATCAGCTATTTCCGTCAAAGTCTTTTCCATATCCGATTGTCCGTTTTCTGATTTAAATCTGTTTAACTGTTCATCTATTGATATGACAGGTTTAATTTTTGCACTGTATGCTGCCAATTTTTCACTGCATTCTCCGTATTCATTTTGCCAGTCATACATTGCCTGATTGTAACCGTTCTGATCATTTTCATATTTTTTCTCTTCCTGTAATACACCCTTCAAAATGTTTACAAGCTGATCTGAATGATTTTCACAAAAATCATCAGTAGCAATTACAACATCATACAATTTTTTCCCTGTGTCAGCACAAGTTGAAACGCATGTGTATTTGTCCGGATTTTCATAAAATTTTGCCCATTGTGGATCAAAACCTACAAATATGTCTCCTGTTCCTGCTTCAAATGCAGATGCTCCTGACGCACCTTCCATATTAATAAGTTCTATATCTTTTTCTGTTAATCCTAATGTTTCTAATGTTGCAAGAAGACCATAATGGCTTGATGTTCCCTTGGCACAAACTACCTTCTTACCTTTCCATTCTTTTGCTGTTCCATATATATTAGGATGATTTTTTATATTTCCTTTTCCTGCTTTTACAATATCACTGTCATTTCTTGCGTATATCTGAACAGATTCTTCATCATCTGCCAATATTGCAACTACTCTTGTACCGTTTGCTATATTTCCTGTTATTGCCGGCATAGCTCCAATTGTTGCCACATCAATATCTCCGGCTGCAATAGCTTCATTTGTAGTTGGTCCATTGTCAAAATACTGTTCATCTACTTTCAACCCCAAATCATCATATACTCCATCAGTATTTGCTGTGTGCATCAGTGCTGTAAAGCCTGTAGTCATAGTTGCCATGCGTACTGTATCTTCCTTATTACTACTTGATGAATTTCCACAGCCTGTTACCATACATGTTATCATCAATAACATTGACATTATTCCAATTTTTCTTTTCAACTTATTAACCATAGTCTCGCTCCATTTCTTCATATTTGTTCTTTTGTCTCCTTCCAAATTTCAAACATCATCATATTCTACTTTTCGTTTGTTTTCATATATGATATTTCTATTTGTTTATAACAGATATTCAGAAAAATATCATACTTTTTCTCTATTTTAATTCCTTTTTAGAATTATTTTGTTAATTTTTTCCATTTTAATTCCATATTGTAATTAAAAACGCTTTTTTGTTGTTATAATGTTTATCGTATTTTGATTTATTTATGTTTTTAGTAAAGGAGTATTAATATGAAAATGATTATTAACGGACAGGACGTGTCCGCATCAAACGAAAAAACAATTGATGTCATCAATCCATATACAAATGAATTGGTTGATACAGTTCCTTCTGCAACCAGTGAAGATATTGAAAAGGCTGTGTCTGCTGCAAAAGCAGCATTTCCTGCCTGGAAAAAAATTCCTGTATACAAACGTGCCCAACTTGTTAAGAACTTTTTAAATCTTGTTGACCAGAATAGAGAAGAACTTGGAAAGCTTTTAAGTTTAGAATCAGGAAAAAATGTTTCCGAAACAAAAATTGAAATGAACAATATATTTACTGCATGGAATGCTTTTGTCGAAAAAGCAAAACATCTGTATGATACTGTGATTCCTGCAGGCTTGGAGTTTAATCATGACAATAATGTAGTTATTACACGCCGTGAACCTCTTGGCATTGTAGCCTGCATTATTCCTTTTAATTTTCCATGCAATTTGTTTAATCAAAAAGTTGCACCTGCTGTTTTAGCCGGAAACTGTGTTATCGTAAAGCCTGCTACCGACAACCCTCTTACAATTTGCCGTTTGGTATCTCTTATGCGTGAAGCCGGATTTCCTGACGGAGTTGTTCAGGTTGTTACAGGACGTGGCTCAGATATTGGCGATTATTTATCAACAAACAAGGATATTGATGCGATTACATTAACAGGTTCTACTGCTGTAGGAATTGATGTGGCACAAAAAGCTTCATCTTCTTTAAAAACTATAGCCTTAGAATTAGGAGGAAATGATGCATTTATCGTTTTAGAAGATGCTGATTTGGAACTTGCAATTAATGAAGCTGTAAATGCCAGATTTTTTAATGCAGGACAAATTTGCTGTGCTCCAAAACGCTTTTTAATTCATCGTTCATTATATGAAGATTTTGTCACAGCCGTTACAGAAAGAATTTCCAAATTTAAATGTGGAGATCCTTTAAGTGAAGACACCAAAGTAGGTACTGTTATTAGTGAAAAAGCAGCAAAAACTGTTGAAGACCAGATAAATCTTACTGTTAAACAGGGTGGAAAAATCGTACTTGGTGGAAATCGTCAGGGTGCTTTTGTAGAACCTACTGTCATAAGAGATGTTCCATTTTCTGCTGACATTATGCATGATATGGAAGTATTTGGTCCTGTTATGCCTATTGCTGCTTTTGATAATGAAGAAGAAGTTTTAGCTCTGGCAAACGATACTATATACGGACTTGGTGGTAGTGTATTTACAAAGGATATGAAAAAAGCCATGAAATTTACAAACGAACTTGATTGTGGCAGTGTGGTTATTAACGGTTCAAGCTATTTCCGTAGCTTTGAAATGCCATTTAGCGGATTCAAATATTCAGGTGTTGGCAGTGAAGGAGTTTTCTCAACTTTTGATGAATTAACACAAGTTAAGTGCATTACATTAAAAGGTATTGGCAACTGTTATTAAAATATAGAAACAATTGGAGGTTATTTATGAAACTATTAAGTTTATGCTCAGGCTTGAATCAATTTAATTCATGTAAAGAATTTATTGATGAGTTTAAAATTACAAAAAATGATTTAATTATTACATGTAGCTACATATATGATGACTTTTTTAAAGATTTCAATTTGGAAGCCCAGGTTGTATTCCAGGATAAATACGGAAACGGCGAGCCTACTGATGAAATGATTCAAAAGATGATTGATTCCATTGATTTTTCTTATGAAAGAATTTTTGGTATTGGTGGTGGTACTGTTATGGATATTTCAAAGCTTTTTGCTCTAAAGCAAATGACACCACTTGTAGATTTGTTTACAGGCAAAATTAAAACAAAAAAGAAATGCCCTTTGATTCTTATCCCTACTACCTGTGGAACCGGTAGCGAAGTTACTAATGTGTCAATTGTTGGTTTTCCTTCATTAGATACCAAATTAAGACTTGCCGTCGACCAGTTATATGCTGATGAAGCTGTATTTATTCCTGAATTAATCAAACATTTACCACGTGGCGTTTTTGCAACAAGTTCTATTGATGCGTTGATTCATGCAATAGAATCAAGTTTATCACCTTTGGCCACTCCATATTCACAGATTTTTGGTCACAAGGCTATGGAAATGATAATTGATGCATATAAGCAGATTAGAGACAATGGTTTTGATGTTCTTGATTCTTTGTTGGATACATTTCTTATTGCAAGCAATTTTGCGGGTATTGCTTTTGGCAAAGCCGGATGTGGTGCTGTTCATGCTTTAAGTTATCCACTTAGTGGAAAATATCATGTTGCCCACGGCGAAGCAAACTATGCATTGCTTACAAGCGTATTAAAGAAATATGCTTCAAAGGAATGCTCAGACAAATATGACCAGGTAGTTAATATTTTGGCCAATGCTATTGGATGTCAGGTTTCGGATGTCAATGAAGAATTAGACAAATTGTTATCTGTTATTTTACCAAAGAAGCCTTTAAGTGCTTATGGTACAACAGAAGATGATATTCCTGATTTTGCTGAAAGTGTATTAACATATCAGCAGGTAATAATGTCACACAACCCAACTTTATTATCTAAGGATGACATTATAGATATTTACAATGACTGCTTCTAAACAAACTTTTAGTGGATTATTCTTATAAAAAAAGAACCTTTATTGTATATGTCTCTTTGAAAAATATTTTCAAGAGCATATACATATAATGGTTCTATTTTTATGCTATATTTTATTACGCTATTTTATTAATTATTCTAGTGTTTTTAAGGCTTCATTTAACTGCTTATCTACCTTACTGTCTGCATTTTCAACTTTTATATCCGGTGTAATACCTTTTCCATGAATGTTCTTTCCACTTGAAGTATAATATTTTTCAATTGTCAGCTTAATAGCTGAACCATCATTAAACGGTATAATCTGCTGCACAATGCCTTTTCCAAATGATTGTGTTCCCACAATTTTTCCTGCTTTAAAATCCTGAATTGCTCCGGCAAAAATCTCAGATGCACTGGCACTGTTTCCATTTTGAATAACAGCCATTGGCATATTAAGACATGAAGAATCAGAAGTCTGCTTTTCTTCATTTTCATATTTGTCCTTTGTGCTAACTAAAGTTCCTTCAGGCAACAATGTATCAAGAATGCTACAAACTACATCATATGATCCTCCCGGGTTATCTCTTACATCAAATACCACCTTTTTCATGCCCTGCTTTACAAGTGCATTCAACGCTTTCATAAACTGTTGCTCTGTAACAGTATCAAATTCTGTGATTTGTATATAACCAATCTTTTCTTTCTTGTCTACCATCTTGTAGTTGACTGTTGTAGTTTCCACTTTGTCACGAATAATCTTAAGATCTATATACTTTTTCTCTGATGAACGGAACACCTGAACTACCACCTGAGTTCCCTTATCTCCACGCATCATACTTACAACCTTATCAATATCCTGACCTGTTACGTCCTTGTTATCTACCTTGGTCACAATGTCATTTGCCTTCATTCCTGCTTTATCTGCCGGACCGTTTTCAAATACTTTTGTGATTGTACAATATTGTTCATCTGCCTTTTGCTGTACATATGCACCTATTCCATAAAATGTTCCTGAAGTGCTTTCCTGTAGTTCTTTATATTCAGCTTTTGTGTAATAAACTGAATAAGGATCTCCCAATCCCTGCAGCAATCCTTTATAAAGACCATTTTCCAAGTCTTCCTGATTCACTTTTTCCAAATATTTTAAATCAATAACCTGCTCTAATGTTTTTAATTTCTTTTCTGCATTGTCTGTTGCTGATGTACTATTTTTTGAAAAACTATATCCTGAAAATTTTATTCCGGCTCCTATTGCCACTACAACAACAAGCATTGCAACCATACCTGTCAAGAATCCAGGTACAAACTTAGTTCTATTTTTCTTTTTATTCATCCTTTATTCCTTCTTATAATAATGAAGAATGAAAAATTAATTTCTTAACTTTTCATTCTTCAAATAATCATACTACTAAATTGTATGCAAAATATTTTTTATATTTCTGTATTTTATAAATAGTTCCATGGGTTAATCCAGTTACCTGGTGTTGTACCTGAGGTAGCACCTAAATGCAGGTGGTTACCTGTTGATGAACCTGTAGTTCCTACCAAACCAATAGTTTGTCCCTGACTTACATGCTGACCTACGCTAACCAATATAGATGACTGATGCATATATACTGATGTAACACCATTTGAATGCTGGATACCAGTCCAGTTTCCGGCTGTGGCATTGTAATTTGCCCACACTACTGTACCATCTGCAACTGCAACTACAGGAGTTCCTGCCGGTGCCGGGAAGTCAATACCATTGTGGTATGAAGAAGCCCCTGAGAATGGATCTTTTCTATAGCCATAATTTGATGATATAGATGTATGTCCCGGTACAGGATAAATCCATCCGCTTGAAGAACCTGGATTTGATGCAGGCTTTGATGGAGTTGATGGTGTAGACGGTGTTGATGAAGGTGCTTTTGTTGCTGCCTGAGTAGGAGCTGCTGTAGCCTGTGCTGCCTGTCTTGCTGCTGCCACCTTTTCTTCCTGCTTCTTAATCTCCTCATCAAGTGCTGCACCTGAAGCCTCGTTTTGCTCTAGCAAATCTTCATAGCCTGCCAACTCTGATTTCTTTGATGCAATTGTACCTTCAAGTTCCTGCTTATCTGCTTTTTGTTTTGTCTGCATAGCTACAAGATTCTTCTCGTCCTTTTCCAATGACTTTTTAGAATCAGCTATTTCCTGTCTTGTATTTTTTAATTTTTGAAGCATCTTTCTATCATATTGTGATAGTTCAGAAATATACTCTGCTTTATTCAAAAACTCTGTAATACTTGATGAATTTAAAATTAAATCAAGTAACTGTGTATCACCATTTTCGTACATGTACTGTATTCTTAATTTCATGTCGGCATACTGACCTTTAACACTTTCCTGTGCCTTCTTTAATTTTTTCTCAGTCTTTTTAATATTTTCCTGAGTTTTGCCAAGCTTCTGTTCTGTATTGTAAATATCTGTTGATAACGTTGTTAACTTCTTATCAATTTCTTCAATATATGACTGTGCCTTTTCCTTTGACTGCTGAAGTTTCTCTTTTTTGTTGGCATTTTGCTGTTTTTGATTCTGCAAGTCAGAAAGTTTACCTTTTTCACTTGAAACACTACCAAATGTAGTAACTGTCATCGCCATAATCAATGTTATTGAAAGAATTACTTTGAATATTCTCTTCATCTGTTTATCCTCCATTATACCTTCAAGTGCTTTCTAATAGAAAGAATTGAACCGATAAGTCCTATTCCTGCTCCTATTCCAAGTCCCAGTGGAACAAGCACCATAAATACATTGCCAATTGATGCAAATGTAATTGAATTTGCCATAACACCAAATTTTGACAAAATAAATTCAATCAATTTGCCATATACAAACCTTAACACAACCAACGGAATTGCTGAACCCACAAGACCAATTGTAACGCCTTCGATAATAAACGGAGCCCTTACAAATCCGTTGGTTGATCCTATCAACTTCATAATTTTAATTTCATGTCTTCTAACTGATATACCAATCATAACTGTGTTGCTGATAAGGAATATTCCAACACCTAAAAGAATAATAATAAGTGCTACCGAAACATAACCCAGCAACTTTGAAACTTTGTTTAATGTTTCTTTTGCCTGTTCAGAATGTTTTACTTTTCTAACGCCATCAACTTTTGATATGCTACTGACAAATGCATCCTGATCTTTTATATTCTTTAAAAATACTGTGTATGAAGCTGAGTTTGCAAGTGGGTTGTCATTTGCAAATGCATCTGCCAACTCAGGATCATCTTTAAAATAATTGTTCTTAAATTCCTTCCATGCATCTTTTGCTGATGTAAACTCATATCTTTCAACTCTGCTGTCAGCCTTGATTACATCACCGATGGCATCTATACCTTCCTGTGAAATCTTGTTGTCAAAAAATACTGTTACACCAAGTTTTTGTTCCATCTGCTTTTCCATGTAATTTACATTGATAATGATAGACATTATAATACCAATCAGGAAAATACATGCTGAAATAGTACCAATAGATGCAATTGAGAATAATTTATTTCTCTTGATATTTACCAAACCTTGATTGACACAATATCCTACTGTTCTTCCATTCATTTATTCCACCACCTTGCTGTCACTTACTTTAACACCTTTTTTCATTGTGATTACACGTTTATGCATTGCCTCAACAATCTCTAGGTTATGTGTAACTACAATAACGGTAGTGCCCTGTTTGTTTACTTTATCAAGTAACTTCATAATTTCCCATGAGTTTTCCGGATCAAGGTTTCCGGTTGGCTCATCTGCCAACAATATTTCAGGCTTATTTACAATAGCTCTTGCAAGGGCAACTCTTTGTTGCTCACCACCTGATAACTCATTTGGATTTGAACGGTATTTCTCTGACAATCCTACCAATGAAAGCACTCTTGCCACATTCTTTTTAATTTCTCTTGGAGATGCACCTATTACTCTTTGAGCAAATGCTATGTTTGAGTATACATCTCTGTCCTGTAACAACCTAAAGTCCTGAAATACTACACCGATTTTTCTACGATACTTTGCAACACCTCTGGACTTTAACTTTGATAACTTTGTATCATTGACTGTTATTGTTCCCTCTGTTGGATTTAATTCTTTTAGCAGTAACTTTATGAATGTAGATTTACCTGAACCACTGGCTCCCACTACGAATACAAACTCGCCGTCTTCTATATCAAGATTAAGGTTGCTAAGTGCAGGTGCGCCATTTCCATAAGACTTACTGACACCTTTTATACTAATCATTTGTTTTCTCCTTAACACGCACTAAAAGTGAAAAGTTTTAAGTTACTTCTCACTTTTAACGCTTAAAAATCTGCATTTTCCATATAATTCATATATTTCACAACCATAAGAGCAATTTTAAATGTAATTGCATCTTCAAATACTCTAAGGTCCAAACCAGTACTTTTCTGAAGTTTGTCTAACCTGTATACTAAAGTATTTCTATGAATATATAACTGTCTAGATGTTTCTGAAACATTCAAGCTGTTTTCAAAAAACTTGTTGATTGTTGTAAGTGTTTCGTCATCAAACTCATCCGGAGATTTTCCATCGAAGATTTCTTTGATAAACATTTTACACAATGGAATAGGCAACTGATAAATAAGTCTGCCAATTCCCAAATTGTTGTATGCCACAACATTTTTGTTGCTAAAGAAAATCTTTCCAACGTCAAGAGCCATTCTTGCCTCTTTGTATGAACGTGAAACTTCCTTGATTTCCTTTACAATTGTGCCATAAGCAACATTTGCCTTTACCATTGCTTCTGTGTTAAGCATATCTACTATAGTATTTGCAATATGTTCCACATCTTTATATCCCTGCTTGTCATCAAGTTCTTTTACAAGGATAATGCTCTTTTCATCAACAGCTGTGATAAAATCTTTTTTGCTTCCTGCAAATAATGTACGAACTGTTTCTAATGCCACACTGTCTTTTTCATTTTTTGTTTCAATAATGCATACACATCTTCTAGCATCAACATCAACATGTAATTTTTTTGCTCTGTTATATATGTCAACAAGAAGAAGATTGTCTAATAAAAGATTCTTAATAAAGTTGTCCTTATCATATCTTTCCTTATACGCAACAAGAAGATTCTGAATCTGGAATGATGCCATTCTTCCAACCATAAAAACGTCATCACTTGTCCCTTGAGCTATCAGTATAAGTTCAAGTTGATTTTCATCATATACTTTGAAAAACTGATAATCCTGTACTGACTGGCTGTCTGCCGGAGATGCCACAAATGCCATCACTGCACTTTTGAACTGGTCTCCTGCATGAGCTGTAGACACTACAATCTGTCCGTCTGTATCTGCCACATACAAATCCACTCTTGAGATACTCTTTATACCTTCTATTGTATTTTTTAAGATCTGATTCGAAATCATGTATTTCTCCTTGCTTTAGCTCTAAATGTTTCTAATATCTTTAAACAATATTCCAATGTTTATTTTAAACTAAATCAATTTAAAAAACAAGTAAAACACAAAAAAAGCACAGATTAATCACAATCTGTGCTTTTTCTATATTTTTATGACTAGTTAGTAATAACTTTTTCTGTATCTTTGTCAAAAATATGTAATTTTGAAAGATCCATTGCAAATGTAACTTCATCACCAGGTCTAGCCTCTGTGTTTGAGTTAACTCTTGCTGTACAATCAAATCCTTCAACATCAAAGTATAAGTAAACTTCTGCACCAAGCAATTCATAAATTCTGATAGTTGTCTTAAATGCACTGTCAGGTGAATTTGCTATGAAACTTTCTTCAATATGAATATCTTCAGGTCTGATACCCATAACTACTGTCTTACCAACATATCCACCTTCTTCAAGTCTCTTAGCCTGTTCAGCAGGAACTGTAATATATGTTCTAGCCTGTCCAATATGCAATTTGATTTCGCTACCAACTTTTTCTACTTCAGCATCAATAAAGTTCATCTGTGGTGAGCCCATAAATCCTGCTACGAATAAGTTGACCGGCTTGTCATATAAATTCTTTGGTGAATCAACCTGTTGTACAATACCATCCTTCATAACTACGATTCTTGTACCAAGTGTCATAGCCTCTGTCTGGTCATGTGTTACGTAGATGATTGTAGCACCTAATCTCTTATGAATCTTTGCAATTTCAACACGCATCTGTACTCTTAACTTGGCATCCAAGTTTGAAAGAGGTTCATCCATAAGGAATACCTTAGGATTACGAACAATAGCACGTCCCATGGCAACTCTCTGTCGCTGACCACCTGATAAAGCCTTTGGCTTTCTGTCAAGTAACTGCTCAAGATCAAGAATCTTTGCTGCGTCTTTAACTAATCTTTCCTGTTCTGCCTTTGGTACTTTTCTTAATTTAAGACCAAATGCCATATTGTCATATACTGTCATATGTGGATATAAAGCGTAGTTCTGGAATACCATTGCGATATCTCTATCCTTTGGTTCAACATCGTTTACTAACTTATCTCCAATGTATAATTCTCCTGATGAAATCTCTTCAAGACCTGCAATCATACGAAGTGTTGTAGATTTACCACAACCTGATGGTCCTACGAAGATGATGAATTCCTTGTCTTTAATCTCAAGGTTAAAATCTTTAACTGCTGCAAATCCGTTTGGATATACTTTGCAAATATTTTTAAGTGATAAACTTGCCATTTGTTTCTCCTCCTAGTAATAGAAAATCTCTAATCTCATATTACAGTATTCTAAATCACATCTTTACAAATTACTATATCTCTATTAAACAAAATAACAAAAAAATCTTTGTTAATATTGCATAGCGATATTACTTTTTATATATAAATATGTCATTTTCACCAATAGTTATACGTTGTTCTTTGAGCAATCTGCCAATAGCTCTTTTAAATTCACTTTTGCTCATATTAAAATCGTTTTTAATTTTGTCCGGTGCAGCCTTATCTGTGTACCCAATTTTTCCACCATTTTTCTCCATAAAGTCATAAATTTTTTCAGCATCATCCTCTATCTGCAAATACGATTTTTTTCTAAGAGCAAGATCTAATTTGCCATCAGGACGAACGCTTTTTACTCTGGCTTCCACTTCCATTCCTACATAAACTTTGGTTGTAAGTTCCTTTGTCTGAATAAGACCGTGATACTTATTGTTCACTGCCACAAAAGCACCATAGTTTGGATTGTAGTTGTACACAATACCTTTTACTATATCCTCTTCTTCATATGTAGAGTTGCAGCTTAAATAGTTGTATACCTTCATTGTGGCACATAATCTGTCACTTTTATCCGTGTATATTCCTACTAAAACCTTGTCTCCTGCTTTTATATTTACTGTCTGTTCTTTGTATGGAAGGAACAAATCTTTTCCCAGTCCCCAATCCAAAAAAGCTCCAAACTTTGTAATCTCTTTAACTTCCAAATAAGCAGTCTCTCCAACTTCCGCCATAGGTTTCTGTGTAGTGGCTATAATTCTGTCCTGTGAATCACGGCATATAAATACCTCCACTGTATCACCCATTCCCACTCCCTGTGGTACTTCGTTTTTGGGAAGCAGTACCTTGTCTTCATTTGTACCAAGATATACTCCGAAATCTGTTGTTTTAACAACCTGTAATTTTAATGTCTTTCCTATTTCCATTGAATATTCCTCCAATAAAGCGACAAAACAGTTTACAGACTTCTGCAAACTGCTTTTGTCAAAATTAGATATTTTTATACCTTATCAGTGTGAAAGGTTCCCCTGCATGATTTTCAAGGGTAACGCCCACACCATCACTTTCTTTGTGTAACGCACACACAATTGTCTCTTTTTCAAGAGCCTCCTTGCTGTATACTATTTCCACCTGATTGTATTTAAAATCGTCAGGCAAAAATTGCTGTGCAATACGTGCATAATTGGTATTGTTCATATGACCATTTATGTCGATATATGTATTTGGTACCACAATACTCCCAAGAATCTCTTTCTCCTGTGAGAATCTTATTTTTCTTGTTGGCTTAATACTTTCAAACATTTCTTCGCAGCCATATTTTACTACATCTTCCTGATTGATTCTTGTTGGCATACGACTTTCTAAGTCTAAAAGGCTCCATATTGATTCCGCTTTTACAGCAAATTCACCACTACCGTCTTTTATAAAAAACTGTCTTGTTGCCATAACCTTATCAAACTTTAATGCAGATGTTCCTATTTCTATTTGTTCGTTATATTTTATATCTTTTAATAATTGTACCTTGTACGCCAAAAGTATCCATGCTCTTTTGTGCGCAAGCAGGTACTCCGGACCTATGCCCAGACTTTGAGATTGAAATGTGCTGCAATCCTGTAAGTATCTAAGCACTTCATATAATGGCATTTTTCCATTTTTGTCAATTTTACTAAAGCTTACTGTTGTTTTATATGAATACATTTTTGCCTCTTACTGAAATTTTAGTAATTTTCTGTCCAGCCTGTTGAATCATTTGCGTTTTCACCACTTGGATTTGTTGGTGTAGTTGGCTGTTCAGGTTGTGTAGGCTGCTGTGCCTTTTCTTTTACTACAACTGTAAGTGTCTTAGTTACTGCTGTGTATGACTTATCTTTATACTGAGCCTTGTATGTAACAGTGTATGTTCCAGGCTTTGTCATATCAACACTATCTGTATATGTAACATATTTCTTTACACTAAGATCTTTTCCCTTATATGACTTAAGGCTCTTTACCTGCTCCAAATAATCAAATGCAGTTCCCTGTTCAATAGTTACTTTCTTATGCTTTAAATAGAACTTAACACTATGATTTACAACTTTGTATGTAACTGTTTTCTTTGCTGACTTTTTATTGTCACCCTTTACAGTATATGTAACTTTGTATGTACCAACCTTTTTAAATGTAATTTTGTTTTTCTTAGCTGTTACTTTTTTACCTTTGTATGTTACAGCAGTCTTAACTTTTGATGTAAGGTTTTTTCCTGTTGCAGCCTTTGCAAAAACTCCTGATAATAAATCAATCCTGTTGTTTAATGCTACATTAGTTTTGTTTTTTACACCTTTCAATGTAGGTTTCTTTGTATCTACAACTTTAAATTTTACAGTTTTCTTAAGTGTCTTTCCAACTTTTCCCTTTACTGTAAATTTAACTTTGTATGTGCCAAGTTTCTTTGTGTTAATCTTTCCTTTAACTTTAATCTTCTTTGATTTCTTTGACATTTTGTTTCCGGCACTGTCTTTTATTGTAACCAAATCAATAGCTTTTACATTTGTACCAAATTCAACAGTAGTTTTGTTTACTGTAAGAGTTGGCACTTTCTTTCTATATGGATTCTTTGGATCCGGATCTGTTGGATCCCAGTCTGTAAATTTTCCATTTGTAATACGTGTAAAACCAGGTCTCTTTAATGGATCATCTTTTTTCTTTCCCCAGAAAATAACAATCTTTGTACCTACTGCACAATGATCGTAAATCCATTTTGCATCCTTGCATAATAGTCTTACACATCCGTGAGATGCTTTCTGTCCCATAACGTTGTAAGCTGCTACTGACATTGAAGATTTGTCACCTTTTTTGTAATACCATACTGAATGGAATAAAATCTCAGGACAAATTCTTGAGCAATACTGTGCGTAACAGTTTCCAATCATATCATGCCATCTGTATTTTACAGGCATATAAAATGTTCCTGTAGGTGTTTCATTACTTGGAGAACAAATCATTGCTTTTATTGCTTTTCCATTTTTGTAAATTGTTGTGCAGTTTGTACCAAGGTTTACCTTAATTGTATATGCCTTGCTATCTGCTTTTACTTCTTTTGTTGTGCTTACAAGTATACCGCCAAGTATCATTGTAATAATAAGAAGCATCGAAATACTTTTTGTAAATATTTTCTTCATCTAATTTCCTCCTTGAATTTTCTGGTAAAATCCCTTTCATTATACTACACTTACACCATTTTACAATGTAAATAATTCAACTTTTTCATAGTTTTTCATTCTTCGTCATATTGCATTTCTACCTATATTTAATATATAATTATTTTTATGCATATTTTTGTTCTTGTAGGAACATTCAGGAGGTCTTATGACAAAATCAAAATTTAAAATAGCTTTTATTTTTCTAATAATGGGATTTATTTTTCTTGCATTGGATGTGGATGTGAAAACACCTTTTACATATCCACATACATACGACAATACAAAAGATGTGATTGGAGAGTTTCAGTATTACAATATTGCATCAAACTATGGTGCTAAATGTACATATAAGTTTATTGACAATTCATCTGATTCTGACAAGGCACCTTTGGTTCAGTCAGAAACCACCACAAGCAGTGCTTCAACTTCCGCAAAAGTTATAGATAAAGTTTTTTATGATAACATTCATGTTGATATTTTCAGTGATTTAATTGGCTTTATTTTAATTTTTATTGCATGTGTTTTATTAAAAAAAGTGAATAAAAAATTCATTTTTTGTTCTTTATGTGCATTTTGCGGAATTATACTGCGCATAATATTAAAGTCATTACCATTTGTTTTAAACGGACTTTTGTTATGTAACACAGCTATGTTTCTTGGCATTGCTTACATAGCATCCATTGTGGCTACTACATATCTGTTTACACGTGGTCTGTTTTCAATGTGTTCAGATATTTGTTGCAGAGACGAAAGAAAATGGGGCAAGATTACATGGTTTGCAGCCACAGCCCTTCAGATTCTTTTGGTATTTATCTTTTGGATTGGCTCAGACTTTGGGGCTTTAATGACTTTAGGATATGTTTTTGAAGCTTTTCTTGTATTAGATGTTATTATTTTTTGGATTATATTAAGGAGGACATATTATTATCTTGAAAGAGCATATTTAGAATCTGTTTCCAAATAACAGCACATTAAATGGCATGTTCTGATAATAGTAAAAAATTATGAAACACTTTTTTAACGTATTAAAAAACTTAACGCTTTTTATAGTGATAGCATTTGTATGCTGCATCTTTACCATAAATACTCAGGCAAAAGATACTGAAATGACATTTCACGCTATTTATGTTGGGTCAGGTGATGCTTTAGTGTTAAGCAGCCAGGGACATTATATGATTGTGGATTCAGGTCCACCTGAGAACAAACATCTGGTTATGGATTATCTTTCCAAATTGGATATTCCTGACAATAAAATTGACTATGTTGTTGCCACACATCCCGACGGCGACCATGTAGGAAATTTTAATCTTATTTTTGACAAATACCACATCGGAGAAGTTGTTTATTCTCCATGCACTAAAGCAAACACTCACTATAGTAATTTTATTAGAAGTGTAAAAAATGAAGGATGTCCTTACAGAAATCCTATTGAAGGTGAAGCCTGGAATTTGGGAGATGCTGTAGTTACTGTTATTTACGACGGTTCAAAGGGTTCCACTTACAATGAATGTAGTATTGTATTAAGAGTAACCTGTGGTGGCAAATCACTTCTTTTAACCGGCGATTTGCCTGCAACAACTGAGTCTCTTCTGATGACCCAGGGATACAACTTTCAGGCTGATGTTTTAAAAGTTGGGCATCATGGTGCAGGTTCATCTTCAAGTGCCGCCTTTTTAGATGCGGTTAATCCAAGCTATGCCATCATTTCTTCTTCAAGAAAAGCTGATGCTATTTTGCCACGTGATTCTGTTTTAAAAAAGCTGGCACGACGTTTTGTTAAAGTATACCGTACTTCAGAAAAGGATGTGGTTTTCTATTTTAAAAATGGAAAAATTTCAACTCCTAACACTGAAAGTAAAAAATATATTTCCATCAGTAAAGGAACAATTGCATTGACTAACAATGTTTACCGTAGTACCGGAAAGGCATTTAACCCAGGCGTTGCTCTTATTGTAGGTGGTAAAGTTGTTCCTGCAAATCAATATAGAATATACTATAGTTCAAACAAGTATGCAGGTTTTGGAAAAGTAAAAATCGTAGCAAACGGTACAAAATATTTAAGTACATGTAGCACAACTTTTATGATTTTACCGGGACAGGAAAAAACATCTGTAGCAACCCGCGACCTCAACTCAGCGAAACTAAGCTGGAATATTCAAAAAAATGTAACCGGATATTACATCAGATATTCTACAGACAAAAAGTTTAAGAAAAATGTAAAATATAAACTTGTGAAAAATCAGACTTCCACAAGTTGCAATATAAACAATCTTTCTTTTAACAAAAAGTATTATTTTTCAATAAGGGCTTACAAAACCAATATTGGAAACGGAAAATGGAGTAAAACAACTTCATTAAAAACAGCTAAAAGACCTATTCCTGAAGTTCCAACCATTACTGATTTTTATAAAACCTCAAAGTATGCAAAAATCAGTTGGACAAAAGGGAAATCTGCATACAAATCCGGATATACAATTCAGTATTCCACTGACAAAAAATTCAAGAAAAACATTGTGAGAAAGATTATAAAAAACAGTAAAAAAACAACTTTTAAAACTGTAAAGGGTAAAAAACATCGCAGTTATTATTTTAGGGTGAAAGGCTATAACAGGTACGGTTCCGGAAAATGGAGCAAGACCTTTAAATACTATTTATAATTTATCCTCAAATAGTCACGAAATATTTTACAGTTAAAACAAAGAATGTAGCTTGCAACATTCTACTCACCCAGTACGTGTTGCCACGCAACTATCTTTCTTCTCGCACCAGTATGCATACCAAGTGGAACGTTTTTTATTTAATAAGAAACGTGTTGGAACACATATTTATTTACCAGATATTTGGCAAACATATATATGTTTCAACACGTTTTTATTATTTTATCTGATTCTATTGTTTCTTTGTTATTTCAACAACTTTGCCTAGTTTTTCCATGATCTTGTTATAATTATCTTTGTTATGAGGAAATGTGCAATTGCTACAATCTTTTACACCATTTTCCAAATAGGTTGTATTACCTCCACATTCTTCTCCCAAAGCATACAAAGGGCAATAACAAAATAAACAGTTAAAATTGTCAGGATTTGCTCCTTTATGACATGGAAAATATTCGCATTCCTTATTTTCAAAATATTTATAACTCATTTTATTTATCTCTTAAGATAACACTTACACCAATTCCTGCTGCATCAGGGCCTGTATGAACTCCTACTACCAATGATAACGAATCATAGTAAACATCTGTTACATTTGTAAATCTTTCTTTGACCTTTGCGTACCACTCATCTGCACCTTCCTGGGTCTGGAATGATCCGGCCGCACCTACTCTTATCTTACTAATATCATAATTTTCAAGCATTTTGTTCATAAAATCTTCAGCACCATCAAGTACTTTTGTCATACTTTTTTTCATGCCACGTACCTTGTCAACGGCCTCAAAACTGCCACCAACAGTTGTAAGCACCGGCTTTATATTAAGTACTGCACCAAGTGCCGCAGCTGCAGGTGTTACACGTCCGCCTTTTTTCAGATATTTAAGATCTTCTACTGTAAGGAAAATAACTGAATTGTAAGCATTTTTTTCCAACGCTTCCTTTATTTCTTTTGCGTCTTTTCCCTGATCAGCCATCCACTTTGCATCAAGTACAGACTGTCTCATTGTAACAGAAATTCTATGATCATCTACAACCTGAACTTTGCCGTCATATTCGTCTGATAGCTGAATTGCCACATTTGCTGAATTGCTTAATCCACTGGATAGCGGAATGTACACAACCTGATCATACTCTTCCAATAATTCTTCCCATTTCGACATTACGTCTCCGGGAGATGGCATAGATGTTGTAATATTTTTGTCTGCCATCAACGCTTCGTAAAACTTTTCCTGAGTAAGACCTTCCTCTGCGTATCTTGTCTCTCCTTCTATAATAATGGGGGTATAAATCATATGAACACCAAGCTGTTTGACTTCTTCTAAACTTATACCGCTATTACTATCTGTTAAAATTGCTACTTTCATGTTTTTCTCCATTCTAATGTAGTATTTTTAATCTACTCTCTCCTTGCCCCAGAAAAACAGTGCTACTGTTCCGGGTCCTGTATGGCTTCCAATAGTTGTTCCAATATCATTTATTTCAATTTTCCCTTTTGTATTTGGAAATTTCTCTTCTACAAGTTTTGCCACTGCCTTTGCATCTTCTATACAGGCCGAGTTGCACATATATACTTTGTCTGAGTATTCATATCCGTCATCTGCCAACTCTTCCATTTTTTTAACAATGGCTTTGTATACTTTCTTCTTTCCTTTTATCTTGGCACGTGGTATAAGTCTTCCCTCATAATCCACATTGAGTAATGGACAAATGCCCAGTATTCCTCCAACTAGTCCTGCAGTTTTGGACACCCTTCCTCCTTTTATGTAGAAAGTCAAATCTGTGGAGAAAAACCAGTGATTTACTCTTCTTTTGTTTTTCTCTGTCCAATCACGAAGGTCATCAATGTTCATTCCCTGGTCTCTCAAATCTGCCAGTTTGTCAACAAGCAATCCAAACCCTGATGAAGCTGCTAAAGAGTCTATTATGTATAACTTTCTATCAGGAAATTCTTCATCTAATATTTCTTTTGCTACCAATGCTGAATTGATACTTCCTGAAATACCTGATGATAATGTTAAATGAATAACATCTTTCCCTTCTTCAAGAAACTTTCTAAAATGTGCCTCATATTCCTTGGCATTGACCTGAGATGTTTTTGTCTCGGCACCATTTACCATAGCCTGATAAAACTTGTCAAGCGGCATGCTCTTTCCTAAATCATCGGCATATTCTTTTCCATCCAATTCATAATGAAAACATACGTATTTGATATCTCTTTCTTTAAAGTGTTCCTCTGTTAAATCTGCTGTAGAACAGCAACTAATAACATAGTCTGCCATATTTTTATTCCTCCTAAAGCGTTGTTTCATACAATTCTTATGCATTATAACATTTTCCCCTGTTTTAGGCAAACTAAAAAGCTATCAAAATCCTATTGGTGGAATATCTCATTTTTCGTGTAGTTTTACATCCATACCTTTTTTCATGTAATATAAATTTCAGAGAATTTCTTATTGTAAAAAAACCTTTAGAACATTGTCTTTTATTACTTATCTGGATTTTCCATCCAACTGTTTTGGTAATAAATTACATGTTCTAAAGGTTTTAAAATATTTTCTGTTATCTTTTTATAACTTACTTTTTACTAATTGCATTTATATTTTAATATACTGTATTAATTATTGTAGTAAACATTTTACTCCTGATGCTGTATTGCATCATAGCCTGTCTCTCCCGTACGAATTTTCTGTGCTGTAAGCACTTCATAAGTAAATATTTTACCATCACCGTAATCACCTGTGTATGCAGCTTTCTTGATCGCATTTACAGTTAATTCAGCCCAATCTTCTGAAGAAACAACTACTTCAACTTTTACCTTTGGTTTCATTTTAACTTCCAGTTTCATCCCCTTTGTCCAATTGTCACAACCTCTCTGTGCTCCGTATCCCTGAACCTTCGATACCGTAAGGCCATTTACCTGAAGTTCATCTAAAGCATGCATAACTTCATCAAACTTTTCCTCACGAATAATTGCCTCAACTTTAATAATCATTGTAGTACCTCCATCTAAAATATATTTTTCTTATTTCCACTGTAAGTCCCACAGCAGATTTTTTACTTTAATAAATCTCTTTATAAAGTAAAAAGGCGTACGGGAATAACCCGAACGCCTTTGTCCACTTGCTAGTCTATCACTTCGCCTAAAATTGTACAAGCAATATGCTATTATTCTTTATTTAATTATGTATTTAGTTTATTTTTTTAAGTCAAATTTTCTTTTAAATCCGTTCATATTAAGGACCGTCTCGTTGTCCAAAATAAAAAACATATTCTAAGGATATTCAATAAAAATATTTTTATAAATTTAGTGTATATCCTGCCACTATTCCCATAATGGCAGACAAACCAATGATAATAATTGGATTTATTTTTTTATAAATTGATAGAAAAGACATTATAAAAAAGATGATTATAGATAAAATAAATTGAGAATTTATAATCTGACCGGCATTAAAACCATTTGGGAAAAATACAGTTTCACCAACAGTAATAATTGCAGAAGCAATAAGTGCAATTACTGCCGGTTTTAATCCTTCAAGTGCTCCTGTTATTGCTGTGCTCTTTTTGAATTTTTCGTAGAATTTGGCAACTGCCAGAATTATGATAAAAGATGGAAATACCATGCCAACTGTAGACAGAACAGCCCCTAATACTCCTGCCGTTTCCATGCCTACATATGTTGATATATTAATAGCCAATGGTCCCGGTGTACTTTCACTGATTGCTATAAAGTCTATCATTTCCTTTGATGAAATCCATCCTCTTGAAACAACCTGTTCCTGTATCAGCGGAATCATTGCCTGACCGCCACCAAAAGTAAACAATCCTATTTTTAAAAATGTAAGAAACAAATCAAGATATATCATCACGCTCTCCATTAACCAACTTTCTTTTGTGCAACAATGGCAAAAACAATTCCCCACACTGCACATCCTGCAATTACAACCAAAACATTTATTTTAAACACTGTTACCAATATAAATGCCAACGCCATTAATATATAGGAAGCCCTGTTTTTTTCAAACTGTTTATATAAATTGAAAAGTGCGTTTAATATCAGTGCAAGGACTCCTGCTCTAATACCTATAAATGCACACTTTACCACCTTGTACGCCCACAGACTTCTAAATACTGTTGCAACTACTGATATTACTAAAAATGCCGGAAGTACCACACCTAAAGTTGCCACAAAGGCTCCGAAGAATCCACAAATTCTATATCCCAAAAAAGTGGCAACATTTACTGCAATAGGTCCTGGTGTTGACTCACTAATGGCAATTATTTCTATGATTTCCTTTTCCGATATCCATTTGTGTTTTATAGACGTTTCAAACTGAATAAGCGGAATCATGGCATAGCCACCACCAAATGTAAACAATCCTATTTTAAAAAAAGTTTTAAATAGCGTTAGTAATGTTTTTGTATTGTTCATAATTATACTAATATCCTAATTTTCCTGCTTTTATTTTACATACATTTTTGATTTTTATTTCACTGGTATTGTCAGGATTGCCACAATACAAATGAGCTGCTGATTCAAATACCATATATATGTAATTGGATGTTCCCAAACATATGCCCTCAAGCATTGATGGTAACTCCTGTATTTTTTTCTGTAAACCAAGTCCACCTGATCTATTGATGTTTTTTTCATATGTTATAAGAGATGACTGATTAATTCTTCCATATGACTGCGAAAAGATAAATCTTCTTTTTACTCTTCCTATTTTCTTGACAATAAGCCCCTGTGTATTTGCCGGAACATAATAACTGTATTTATATTTAAGAACCAGTTTCTTTTTCTTAACAGATACTTTGTATCCCTGCATTGTAGCATAATTCGAATTGGCACTTTTTCCTGCCCAAAAATAAGTTCCGTCAAAAGCTGAAAAATCTCCTGCACCCACCAGATTAAGTCTGTAATCTGCTTTAAATACTTTTCCATGCTTTGTTTTTTTTAATCTTTTATAGTTATAAACGGCAACATGATCTCTCACTGAAATATTGTTAAGGGAAACCACTAGTCTTCCTTTAACATTTGCCACTGATCCCACATGGTCATAGTATGGCAAAATCAATGTCTTTTTAAACTTCCCTGTTTTTTTGTTGTAGAGAACAAGTATTGAACGCTTGTATAAATACTTATGGTACATAGATACCACAAGATAATCTCCTATTATACAATTTCCCTGTGGCACATAATCTGTTAAATATTTTAATTTGTATCTGTCCTTGTCAGCCTTACTAATTTTTGCAATATATTCTTTATACACCTTTGTGTTATTTTCACGACGTACTTTCTCTGAAGATGTATATTCCCATTTAATATTGTTTGCTCTGGCATAAGCTTTCCCTTTTGAGTTTGCATAAACTTTCAAAACAATATTTGAATCTTTGTAAAAAGCCTTCGCCCCTATTGAAACAATTGTTTTATATAAAGTCATTGTTTTTAGTTTTTCACACTTTTCAAAGCTGTGACTTTCTATGTACTTTATATTTCTTGACATTGTAACCCCTGTCATACTGCTACAGTTGTAAAATCCATATGATTTAATTGTGGTCACACTATCGGGTAATTTTATTTTCTTTAAAGCCGTACAGTTACAAAACGCATTCTTGCCAATGGTAGTAACCCCATCAGGTATTGTAACCTGTTCAACGCTAACTGCATTTTTTAAAATTTCTTCAGGTATTGTTTTTATACCTTTTGTAAAACTAACTTTTTTTACGGAAGATACAGTTCCAAGTATTTGCTTTGCTGTTGTCAAAGACTTTGGTATATTCATTTCTTTCAATGATGTGCAAGAACCAAAAGCTCTGTATTCTATGGTTTTTAAGGTACCTGGCAATGTTATGCTGTTCAAATTTTCACAATATCTGAAAGCATATTTCTTTATAGTTGCAAGTTTGCTTCCCGATGCAAATTTTACACTTTCAATATATTTGCACTTTTCAAAAACGCTTTCATTTATGGTCTTTACCTTTGCCGGTATTGTAAGCTTTGTTATTGTTTTGTCTTTTTTATCACCAACATATTCTATAAGTGTATTATTTTTAACTTTATATAGTCCATCTATAATTTCGTAATCTACAGTTGTTGGTTCTTCTGTTGTAGGTTGTTCTGTTGTCTCCTCTGTGGGTGTTTCTACAGTTGTTGGTGTTTCGCTTATTGCTTCCGATGTAGTTTCTTCCAACGGTGGTGTTTCGTTTGTTTCTTCTGTTGTTTTCTCAGATGTAGTTTCTTCCAATATTGGTTGTTCTGCTTTTTTCTCTGATGTTGTTTCTTCTATTGTTATTATCTCTTTCGATGTACTCATCCTTGAAGATGCCTTTACATCCACCACAAAAAATTGTATTCCATATATATTTTGAACTATTAATGCCGCAACAATAATAATTGCTATCTTCTTAATATTTTTCATAATTTGTATTTTATTCCTTTTTATATTTTTCTTTTACCACATTCTTTGTAATTATAGCTTTTAACCATTGGCATTGCAAACTAAAACACTTGTCATTCAAAAAATTTTTATTTTTTAATGCCGATTTTCAACTATAATTTCACCTAAAAATTATAAATATCTAAGTTGATGGAATTATAACATAAATAATATATGGCCAACTTCTTATAACGAAAAATAAGGCTCTACTTTACATATTCTAAATAGAGCCTTAAATTATTTTTAATTAATTACATTATTATTTTATACTTTTTTCTAACTTAGGCAGTCTGTTCAAACTGGCTGTTATATAAATCCGCATAAAATCCTTTTTGTTCCATTAACTGCTGATGATTTCCACTTTCTATAATATCACCGTCTTTTAAAACCAATATAATATCTGCATTTTTGATAGTAGAAAGTCGATGGGCAATAACAAAAGATGTTCTGCCTTGTGTCAGTTTATCCATTGCATCCTGAATCTTTTGCTCTGTTCTTGTATCAACTGAACTTGTAGCCTCGTCTAAAATCATCATAGGGGCATCTTCAATCATTGCTCTTGCAATGGTAAGAAGCTGTTTTTGTCCTGCTGACATATTTAACTTTTCATTTAAAATAGTATCATATCCCTTTGGAAGAGAATGTACAAAGTGAGACAATCCTGTCATCTTACATACCTGATCCAATTTTTCGTCTGATATATTTTCTTTGCCGTAAGTAAGATTTTCTCTAATTGTACCTTCAAAAGTCCATGTATCCTGAAGTACCATACCAAATACTTCATGAACCTGTTCTCTTGATAAATCTTTTGTGGATACTCCATCTATTTTGATATCTCCGCTGTTGGTTTCATAAAATCTCATAAGAAGATTGACAATAGTACTTTTCCCTGCACCGGTAGGTCCCACTATGGCAACCTTTTGTCCAGGTTCAATCTTTTCGTTAAAATCATGAATAATTGTTTTTCCTTCTTCATAGCCAAACTTTACATGATCAAATTCAACCTGACCCTTTATATGTTCAGGAAGCGTTGATGTCTTGTGCTGTTCATCTTCCATCTCTTTTGCAGACAAAAACTCAAACACACGGTATGAAGCTGCTGCTGTTGACTGAAGCTGTGTTGCAGCCTGAGCCATCTGTGACAATGGATTGGTAAACAATCTGATATAAATCATAAAAGCCACAATTGTACCAAAATTTGTATGACCGTTGATAACAAGGTATGCACCTGTTACACATACAGCAACATAAGCAAAGTTTCCTATAAATGCCATAAGTGGCTGCATAAGTCCTGACAAAAATTGTGATTTCCAATCACTTTCACACATCTTGTTATTTAACTTATCGAACTTCTCCTTTTCTTTTTCCTCACCATTAAACAATTTTACGATGTTGTGTCCTGAATACACTTCTTCAATATGACCATTCATTCTTCCAAGCCATTTTTGTTTTGCAAAGAAAAACTTTTGAGAATTTTTCATAATTAAAATCATTAACACAAATCCAAATAGGGATGACAAAATTGCCACAACTGCCATAATTCCATTTGTGTAAAACATCATAAATACCGAACCAACAAACATTGTTACTGCAGATACAAGTGTGGCTACACTGTTCTGCATTGTCATGCCTATGGTATCTACATCATTAGTTACTCTTGAAAGCACATCTCCTGTTGTGGTTTTGTGAAAATATGCCATTGGTAATTTATTTATCTTAAATGAAATATCATTTCTCAGACTTTTATTTATACGCTGAGTTACTATAGTCATAATCAGTGATGTTATATAACTAAGCACCGTACCTACAACATACAAAATAATCAAAAATACACATATGGAAACTATGCTGTCTATGTCCATTTCTCCGGTAAGACCTTCTGATATTTTGTCTGTAATGTCACTGATTTTGTTTGGTCCAATGAGTTTTGTTACAACTCCAAGCATATCACACACAATGGCTATAATCATTACTATCCAATATGGTTTACAGTATTTTACTATTTTCCCTAGGGAACTAAATAATTTTCCTTCCATTTTTTCCTGAGGCATTGTATTCATCATTCTTCTATTCATTTTCCAATTCCTCCTTTGACAACTGTGAATATGCTATTTCCTGATAAGTATCGCAATTCTTCATTAACTGCTGATGAGTACCATCGCCTACAATTCTTCCATCTTCAATAACAAGTATTCTGTCAGCATCCTTTATTGTGCCTATACGCTGGGCAACAATAATATTGGTTGTATCACCAATTTCTTTTTTAATTGTTTCTCGAAGAACTCTGTCAGTTTTATAATCAAGAGCTGAAAAGGAATCATCAAACACCAGGATTTCAGGCTGCTTTGCAATGGCCCTTGCAATAGAAAGCCTCTGCTTCTGACCTCCTGAGAAATTGCTTCCCGTTTGGGCAACTTCCTTTTTATATCCATCTTCACCTTGAATAAAGTCAGTTGCCTGTGCAATATTCAAAGCTTTTTTAATGTCATCCATATGAACTTCTTCCTCGCCATATCCCACATTACTTTCAACTGTTCCGGAGAACAAATATGCCTTTTGTGGAACAAATCCAATTTTGTTTCTCAACTGCTTTTCTGAATATTCTTTTACATCCACACCATCTACTAACACCTGACCTTTTGTGGCATCATAGATTCTAGGTATAAGATTGATAATTGTACTTTTTCCTGAACCGGTTGCCCCAATTAAAGCTACAGTTTCTCCACGATGAGCAGTAAAACTAATATCATGAATAACATCATCACCTGCATCCGGGTAACTAAAGGATACATTTTTAAATTCTACTTCACCCTTTACTCCATCAAGTCCCTGCATTTTTTCTCCATCTTTCATGGAAATATCAGTATCTAAAACTTCATTGATACGATTGGCTGCAACAGATGCTCTTGGAAGCATAATAAAAATCATTGCCAAAAGCAAAAATGCCATTAGAACCTGCATAGCGTATGATGTAAACACAACCATGTCTGAGAAAAGTCCTACTCTGTCTTTAATTGCAGCCATACCGGTTAGTGCAACATTATTTATAAGAATTGCTCCAATCCAGTAAATACCAAGTGTCAGTCCATTCATTGCAAGATTGATACCAGGCATCATAATGCCCATACACAAAAATGCCTGTAAGTTGGTCTTTGTCAGATTGTTGTTTGCAACATCAAATTTCTGCTCCTGATAATCTTCAGCATTGTATGCTCTCACAACCATAAGTCCTGTAAGATTTTCCCTTGTAACCTTATTCAAGTCATCAGTTAACCACTGAATCTTTTTGAATCTCGGCATTGCATACAGCGTAATAAACCCAAGCATAATCACAACAGCTACAACTATACCTATAGTCAATGCCATCCATTCAAAACTTTTTGTACTGATTTTGCCAATGGCCATAACTGCCATAATCGGTGCCTTAATCATAACCTGAAGTCCTAACACCATAACCATCTGTACCTGTGTAATATCATTGGTTGTTCTTGTAATAAGGCTGGCTGTTGAAAACTTATTTACTTCTTTGTCAGTGTATGACATAACCTTGTTGTATACATTTTCTCTTAGTCTCATAGAAAATGTTGCGGCAATCCTTGCGGCAAAAAATCCAACAATAACTGCTGAAACAAGTGATCCTAATGCACAGGCCAACATCTTTCCACCTGCCGTAAACACTTCTGATATTTCACTGCCCTTTGTCTGTACCAAAACAGTAATGTCAGACATATAATCGGGCAGTTTTAAATCTAAATGTACCTGCAAAACAATAAAGCATATGCTAACAACAACCAATGCCCATTCTTTTGCTCTCATATTTTTTAATAAACGAATCATTTTTCCTCCTAGTTTTTTCATTATGCAATAAATCAATAAATTAGTTTGATTTCAAACAATATTAAAACTAATAAAAAGAAATGTCAACAACTTTTATAAATTGTTAACATTTCTTTTTCATTTGTTATTTGTCTTCTAATATATCGTTCAAATTCTTCCACATTTTTTTGCTAACTCTTCTTAGCACTTTGCGTTCATCCTCTGTTACACCTTCCATTATTCTTCTTCTTGTATTTTCAATTGATGATTTCAGATCTTCAACTATAGGTTCTGATTTTTTCTCTAATATATAATGCATCACTCGCTTATCTCTTTCATCGGTAAGGGATTTAACATACTGTTCCTCTATCAATCCATCAAGTGCCTGAGAAATATGTCCTTTATTTAATTTTAGTGCATATTGAATATCTTTTGCCGTGTTGTTATCTCCACTTTTCATTAAAAAATCCAATATTTGCATATCAATTTTCTTTAGATTGTACTTTTTCTGAACTTCTCTAGTCTGCACTTTAAACAGTTGCTTCATTGCTCCTTCGTGCATAAACTGATTCCAAATTTGCGACATTTTATTACCTCTTCATTATATGCATAAATTCATTTTTTATGATTTTTTCTTAAAATTTTTACTACTTGCTTTAATATTACAATACTTTTTTTATTTTGTCACACCAATTTGTTACTTTTAAGCAAAACAAAAAGAGTTGCCGAATAATAATCGACAACTCTTTTTCTCGAAAGAAATTATTCAGCTTCTGCTGTTTTTTCTTCAAAATATTTATTAATGTTTACTAATAACTCATCAGCATCAATACCATGTACCATTGCTGCTTCTTCTAATGATTCTCCAATTGATGAAGGGCATCCTATACAATGCATTCCTGCCTGCATAAGTACGATTGCCACACCTCTATCTATTGATAACAATTCTCCCATTGTCATGTCCTTTGTGATTTTTACTGCCATCTCAATATCCTCCTTCGATAAATTGTATATAAATTAACGTTATCGTTAAGACAACTTTCCAGTTCACTATTATAACAACTTTCCCGGTCTTTGCAAATAAAATATAATTTTTACCATTAATTTACATCCCAGCTCCAATTTGCATATATCTCTGATTCATTCATATCAATGTGTTTTTTATAATAACTACTGTTGCATAAAGTCAAAGTCATTTTCTTTTTAGAAAATGAGCCTATGTGTATTGGTGTATTATAAAATTCTTTTGCCACTGTTAATTTTCCATCTACATATAAATTCTGTCTAATATAAGCTATATTATTAACACTAATAGAAGTTTTATTAAATATTTCTACTTCTACTTTAAGCTTATTTCCTGAAAAATATGCTCTTCTTACATCTAATTTTACAGTACCATATGGAACTGACATAAGACTTTTGTAATTTGGTTTAAATCTTGCTTCGTTTTTTTCTATTACTACTTTACACTTTGTCACTATTCCATCTGTTTTACAATAAACGGTTGTAGTTCCCGGCTTAACCCCGGACACTTTACCTTTATTGTTTACCTTTGCAATAGATGAATTTGCTGTCCACCATTTTCCTTTTTTAGACTTTCCATATATTTTAAGTTTATAATTAAATCCCTGTGTTATATACTTTTTAGTATAAGATAATGTTGGATTGTAAACTTTTACTTTGCATTTTAGTTTCAAGCCATCTACTCTACATGTGATTGTGGCTTTTCCCTTTTTCTTTGCATAAATTCTTCCGTTTTTAACAATTGCAACTTTCTTATTGCTAGATTTCCATTTTGGCTTTTGTCCATTATCATATACTCTTATTTTGTAGTTTTCTTTGATATACAGGCCAACATTTTTATTTGATAAATACGGTTTTGATACTTCAATGTCTATGTAATCTTCATAAACATATCCATTGTAACTGCAGTATGCTGTAATGGTTGTTTCTCCCGGATGCTTTGCTTTTATTCTACCTGATGAATCCACTTTTGCTATATCAGTATCATCACTTTCAAACCACACTTTTCCTCCGGTAAATCCCGACTTGTTTACTTTGACCTGCTTTGTCTGTCCCACATGCATATAAGCGTAACCTGTATTTAACCAAATGCTGTACTTTGAATAATCATCTTTTATTGTTGGTTGTTCAATTTGATTTGGTAAATTATCGGCCTTTACCTGTTCCTGTTTTATAACGCCACTTCCCATAAACACAGTAAACAACATTATTAATGCTATTAAATTTGGTATTTTTTTCTTCAATAATTTTCCCATAACAATCTTTCCTTTCTTATCTAACTGTTTATTCACCTAACCCTTCTACTAATATTGTAGCATTATTACACGGAAAAAACATCAGAATTGCTTTTAAATTTGCCATAATCCATACAAGCATTAGCGATTTTCTTCTTCACTGAAGTTGTTGTATATGTTATATGTTTTGCAGGTTTCTTTTTTGCCTTTACTGTAATTTTTTCGTTTTTTTCACATCCTGACCTCTAATTTTAGGCAAAAAAATAGCAATTTTATTGATTCATTTAAACTAACTAAGGGTAGTTCATCTTAAACCATACAACTGCTATTTCTAATTGGTGATTTATTCAAATATCTTTCTATTTATAGATTTCGATTCTTTCCTGCAAGCTTTCCTTTGGCTGGAATCCAATCTGTTGTTCTACTTTTTCTCCATTAACATATATATGAATAGTTGGAACGCTAGCGATTTTGTTTACAACGGATAATACCGGATTGGCATCTACATCTACACTGTAAAAGTCCACGTCGCTCATCTCTTCTGACAACTCTTCAAATATTGGTGCAAGCATCTGACAAGGACCACACCATGTTGCTGAAAAATCTACAACTGCCAATTTGCTGTTTTTTACTTCTTCAAAATTATTGTCTGTTATTTTCTTAACCATATTTTTCCTCCTGTTATGCCTCTTTGTGCAATGATTATTGATTGTTGCTTTTCAAGTCAGTAATATATTTTACTGCAGAGATTGCTGCCACATTTCCCTGACCTGCTGACTTGATGTATTGATAAGGTTGTCCTGCAATGTCACCACATGCAAAACATCCTTTTATATTCGTCTCCATTTTTGCATTTACATGGACATGATTTTCTTCAATTTTAAGTCCGGGTACCAGTTGTTCCGGTGCAATGCTTTCTCTTAAAATAAAGATTCCATCGGCAGGATATTCTCCATTTTTGGTTTTAAGTGCTGTAACCATATCTTCTCCTACAACCTCTTCAGGAATATCTCTTAAAATTTGTATGTGGGGTGACAACTTGGTTTCTTCTTTATACATTGGAATATATAGAACACTTTCTGCCACTTCACTTAAAAATTCTGCTTCTTTTTCCTCTTTTTTGTCATAGCCAATAACTATAGTCTTTTTATTCTTATAGAGCATTGCGTCACAGGTTGCACAATAACTTACTCCCCTTCCAAGGTATTTCTTTTCTCCGGGAAGTTCTATGCCATTTGCCATACCTGTTGCCAGTATAACCGTGGTAGATTCTATCATTCCGTCTCCTGCCTGAATGGCAAAATAATCACCCATGGAATATATGGCACTTACTCTCTTTTCAGTAATCTCAATATCCATCTGCTTTAACTGATTTCTAAATATTTCTGCCATATCTTTGCCTGAAATATTTGGAAGTCCCAGATAATTTTGTACTGTATGGGCTTTTTCTACCTTTCCGCTTATACCGTCACCAATAAGCAAAAATTTTTTATTTCTGTTTTTTGCTGTAAGTGCTGCCGACATTCCTGCCGGGCCTGCTCCTACAATTACAATATCAAATCTTTCCATAGTTTTTAGCCTTTCGCAAAAATCTTAACCTGTGATATTTTTCTTTTTATTTGTTTAATTGTTCTTTTTGGTACTCTTCTTTTTATTATTGCTACTTTTTCTTACAGCAACTGTCTTTGTTTTTGACCATTTACTATAAGTTATTTTCTTACCTTTTTTCTTATAAGTTCTTACCTTAATAAAATATTTTTTCTTTGCTTTAAGTCCTTTTAAAACATACTTTATTTTCTTTGATTGTGCAAACATAGTAGTTTTTTTCTTAAAGTTTTTGCTTGTTGAATATTTTATCTGATATCCACTTATATTTTTTGCCTTTTTAAATGTAAGACTTATTTTTTTGTTGTTCTTACTACGTAATGCTTTTTTAATCATTACTTTTGCCACTGATGGTGTTTTAAGAACTGCCTTTACTGAACAATTCGTTGGCAAATTTGTAGAAAGAGTTGTATAAACATATCCCTTGCCACTCTTCTTTACATTCTTTCCATTGACAAAAAATCCACTTATTACTGCGTTTTTGTTTTGTGTTTTTGCCTTTAACACAACTGTGTCTCCCGGTAAATAATATCCTACGCCCTCAACATAGGCACCATTAGCACTTTTGTCTGTTATATTGATAAATCCACTTGTTACATTGATGTACTTAGTTTTTGTGTCAGCTAACTTGTAGTCGTCATCATCACCATAAATAGACATTGAAGTTGTAGGTGTTTCTCCGGCATACATTCCTAATTTGCCATAATAATCGTCCAAAGAAAAGTTATTGCCATACACAACATATAATCTGTTATCCACAGTTGTTGCAAGAATATTATCAACGCCTAAGTTTATACCATCTAAACTATACAATGAAGCTTTGAATACATCTTTGCTTACATCATATGTAAAAGTATCGCCTTTTTCATTTACACGCAAGTTAGTATAAACAATTCCGTTTGATATTATACCTGTCTGCCCGGTAGTGATATAGATGTCCTTGTTATTTACCACTGTCTTTGTTGTATCTATGCTTTTGCCAAGGCTTGTCTTTGATACAATCCATTTTTGGCCATCAAAAATAATATTCTTTGGTATTGAATCTGTTGTTGATGCACCTAATGTGACCACCAATTTCTTACCTACCTGATGTGCTTTTCCATAAGCTCTTCCCTGAGGCAAGTCCGGTGCTTTTATCCACTTCTTTGACTTTACATCATACCTATATGTCTTTTTTGAAAAGTTTCCATTTTCGTCCATTCCGCCAATGAGATAAAGCTGTCCGTTATATGAAGCAAATATAACTCCTTTCAGATTTGCCTTATCGTTTGGCACATCGGCATACTTAAACCATCCTGCGTTTTCATCAAAATATGAAACAATAGTTTTTGTCGAATATCCTACGTCTAAATTCAAATATCCGTATAATGTTTTGTTTGTGTAAACATAATCGCTTTCAGCACTGATTTTTGCAAACCCTGAATATTTGTATTCTTTTCCAAACATTGTAGGTGTAAATGATGGTTTATATTCAATCCAATCTGCAGTATTTTCATCATCCAAGTCATCGTCATCGCCATCAGAATTATTCAAAACATCAAATTTATCTAAAAAATCCTGTCCTCCTGTTGTAAATGTACTCTTTGCCACTTCGCCATTGTTGTTTATATATAATAGTTCAGAACCTATAGATATCAGTTGACCCTCATTTAATGCAAGTGATGTATTCTTATCATTTGTAAAAGCCTTTCCGCTGGCAAAATAGCACTGTTTTATATATGTCTTTTCGCTATTTACAACTTTTACTGTTACCTGCTGATTGGTATATTTACTTCCATCTAATGTTATCGTATTTCCATTGTTTGAAATCTGTCTAACTTCTTTATCATTGAAAGATACTTTCACATCTTTTAGGTATGAGCCTTTAATTTCTATCTGCTTTTTGCTGTTAAGACTGATACTTCTTACAAATGTAGCCGGTGTTTCAACCTTTGACAAATCAAGTACACCACCTGATACTACTTTTTCTGCAAGTTCAGGTACTTCTCTAACTGAACCAAGCACACGTTTTTTTACATCGAGCACTTTGCTTGTATTGTATGTGTTTGCAACTGCCGCAACTGCTGCTGTTACATATGGAGTTGCCATTGATGTACCGCTGTAAAAATCATATCTTCCAAACTTATCTGAAGACACATTTTCTTTACTTACACCAAAATTGTCTATGTTGATTGTATATTTGCCGACATCTGTAGTCATCACAACAATCAGCAACGCTCTCTTTTCTTTTTTCTTTATTTTTGATGCCACCTGCTCCTGAAAATGATCAAAGCAATTGTCACCTGTTGACGTTGTCGTTGTCAAAAGAGTTGCACTATTTGTATCTATTCTTCCATCATCTGTTAGTCTGCAATCATATATTCCCAATACGATACCTTCTGTCATCTGTTCCTTACTTAAACTTGAGTCAACCTTAATCATGGCACTAACACTGATTGGAGTTGTTGAAGGTCCCACTTCATATGGCAAATATACCATATGCTGTATTTCTCCACTGCCTGCATCTATGTCAAACTGTATTGATTTGTCATTGTCAGATTTTTGTCCAATATACCAGTCATGAGTAAGGGACGCACTAATATTGTCCTCATCATTTGTTCCATATAATATATTTCCATCTTCAAAAGAAAATGTACCATCTGACACATCCGTTAATTTTCCTGAATTAAAATCTATATATGTACTACTTAATTTCATAGGATCACTGTAAATTCCAGGATTATAACAGTCATAATTGACTGTTGACAATATTTCAGAACCCGGAGCAGCAATGTCTACACTCTCACTTCCATAATTGGAGTATGATGCCAGTTGATCTTTTTCATTTGATGCTGCTACAGAAATAATATAATCACTGTCAAGCCCTGTCGGTGAAGTTCTATTTTCATCATTGTTTGCGCCTTCGTTTCCAGCTGCTGCCACAGTCAGGGCACCTTTTTCTCCTACCATGTCGATTACACTTTTTAAAGCATCATCGCCCTCTTCCACATCTTCTTCGCCGCCCCATGAGTCGTTAACTGCCACTACATTTGTTCCAAGAAGCTGTGCTTTGTAAATATAATTGTAAGCCTCTACTGCTGCAAAAGTATCACCCATGCCAGTGTCATCTAAAAATTTCAATGCCATAATTTTTATATTTGAACTATTTACTGCACCTGCTACTCCAATGCCATTATTAGCAGTAGCTTTTATTATTCCTGCAACATGAGTTCCATGACCATTGTCGTCCATTGGGTCCCCATTATTTTCTGCCCAGTTGTATCCGTATTTTCCACCTAACTGCCTACTGTCATATGGATTTTTCCACATAACATCCTGCAAATCTTCATGAGTGTAATCTACACCGGTGTCAATGATAGCTACAACTCTTTCTTTGTCGTCCTTGTCTGTCAGCAAATCGTTGTCTGCCTTGATATCCGAACCTTCTGTTCCTCCATTCTGACCTTTATTGTTCAATGCCCACTGATAATCATAATAAGTGTCATTGTAAGAGGACGCTTTATATATGTAATTTGGCTGAACGCTTAGCACTCCAACATTATTTTTTAACTTTTCTATAATCTCTTCTGTAGAATATGTATCGGATTCTACCAATGCCATTTTTACATCAGAAGATATAGTTCCTACACTTCTTGTCTTTGGTTTTTCCTGTTCAAATACACATGAACCTACAATTTTTATTCCTTCTTGGGAAATATTGTTTGAAGCAGACATTCTTGCACTTGTGTTTTGATATACTACTACTGCCTGTCCTTGTCTGTAACTACTGGAAGCCTGACTTTTTGCATCAGTTTTCAAATTAATGTCTGCCATAACCGGCATCATTGTTACTGTCATTCCTATTGCCATAGCTATAGCTGTGGTTTTTTTTAATATTTTTTTCATATGTCTCCTCCATTTTCTTCAATTATAAGATAATTATACCTTAATGTATAAAAAAAAGGAACGTCCGAAAATATTTCTTTTTAAACGCGACTTTCCCTTATTGATTTGCAAGCAAATCAATAAGTACGCGGCATTCGCAAAACGAATGCCGCGTACTAAAAGAAGAGACAGGCTTCCGTTTATGCAAGCATAACGGATAGCCTGTCTCTTCTTTTATTGCGTCGCTTTGCTCAAAGCTTCGCGTTTATTTTTGTGGTCCTGCTGCTACAAATGCCTTGCCTGCATCATTTCCTTCATATTTTGCAAAGTTCTTATTAAATCTTTCTGCAAGATCAAGTGCTTTTGCTTCCCATTCTGAAGCATCTGCATATGTGTCTCTTGGATCAAGAATTCCTGCATCTACTCCAGGAAGTTCTGTTGGAACTTCAAAGTTGAAGTAAGGAATTGTCTTTGTAGGAGCTTCGTTGATAGCACCACTTAAGATAGCATCGATGATACCACGTGTATCCCTAATTGAGATACGTTTTCCTGTACCATTCCATCCTGTGTTTACAAGATAAGCCTTTGCTCCGTTCTTTTCCATCTTCTTAACTAATTCTTCAGCGTATTTTGTTGGATGAAGCTCTAAGAAAGCCTGTCCGAAACATGCTGAGAATGTAGGAGTTGGTTCTGTGATTCCACGTTCTGTACCAGCTAATTTTGCTGTAAATCCTGATAAGAAGTAGTACTGTGTCTGCTCTGGTGTAAGGATTGATACTGGTGGAAGTACTCCAAATGCATCTGCTGATAAGAAGATTACGTTCTTTGCAGCTGGTGCTGATGAAATTGGACGTACAATATTTTTAATATGGTCGATTGGGTAAGAAACACGAGTGTTTTCTGTTACGCTCTTGTCAGCGAAATCAATCTTACCGTTTTCATCTAATGTAACGTTCTCTAAAAGAGCGTCTCTCCTAATTGCGTTGTAGATATCAGGTTCTGATTCTTTGTCTAAGTTGATAACCTTTGCGTAGCATCCACCTTCAAAGTTGAATACTCCCTTGTCATCCCATCCGTGTTCGTCATCACCGATTAAGAGACGCTTTGGATCTGTTGAAAGTGTTGTTTTACCTGTTCCTGATAATCCGAAGAAGATTGCTGTGTTTTCTCCGTTTAAGTCTGTATTTGCTGAACAGTGCATTGAAGCAATACCTTTAAGTGGTAAGTAATAGTTCATCATTGAGAACATACCCTTCTTCATTTCTCCGCCGTACCATGTGTTGATGATAACCTGTTCACGGCTTGTAATATTGAATGCAACTGCTGTTTCTGAATTTAATCCAAGTTCTTTATAGTTTTCAACTTTTGCCTTTGAAGCGTTGTATACGATAAAGTCAGGTTCGAAGTTTGCAAGTTCTTCAGCTGTTGGCTTAATGAACATGTTTGTTACGAAATGTGCCTGCCAAGCTACTTCTACGATAAAACGAATAGCCATACGTGTGTCAGCATTTGCTCCACAGAAAGCATCTACTACATAAAGCTTCTTGTTTGAAAGTTCTTTTTTAGCGATGTCTTTTAATGTAGCCCAAACATCTTCTGATAATGGATGGTTGTCGTTTGCGTATTCGTCAGATGTCCACCAAACTGTGTCTTTTGAATTTTCATCCATAACGATGTACTTATCTTTAGGTGAACGTCCTGTGTAAACACCAGTCATAACGTTAACTGCACCTAATTCACTTTCCTGACCTTTGTCAAAACCTTCAAGCCCTGGCTTTGTTTCTTCTGTAAATAATTCTTCATATGAAGGATTGTAAACAACTTCTGTTGTTCCTGTAATGCCATACTTTGTTAAATCAATTGTTGCCATTTTAATTCTCCTTTTCTTTTCTGATTTTTAAAAAGTCACCTAGCAAATCTTCGGTGCTTTTCTCGGAAGCGAAAAAACCAACGCTCCACGCATATATTATACATTATTAATTGACAAATTCAATAATAAATCTACAAATTTGTCGCAAATTAGGACATTTCGTTAAAAAATTAACCAGAAAGTATTTTTTATCTTTTCCATACCTGTAATCCACTGAATTGGTAATATCTTTTTGTTTATATTTATTTTCTTACACTGTATAGGTAAAGGTCGAAATGTTAAGCAAAAAGCAAACGTATTTTTTTACGTTTGCTTTTCGTTTGATTTTTAAACATATTTTTTAGTTTTCGTTTGGCTTTACATTTGATTTTCAGACGCATTTTTAAGTTTTCGTTTGATTTTGCATTTATTTTTCAAACGAATTCTTTAGTTTTGTTTAATTTACGTCTAATTTCCAAACATATTTGCTATTTTTTAACATTATTTCAAAATCACAATCTGCCCTACTGCTTTCTTATATTTATCTTCTACAATCTTAAGCCTTCCACTTTCAATTAAATACTCCATTGAAAATACACACAAAAAAGTATCTGATGAAAACAAATGTTGATTTATGTATTCTCTTTGAAGCTTTACATTCTTTGGCATGTTATCTGGTTCTAATAAAGCCTGATACTCTCTAATCAGATCAAGATTTTCTTCAATCACTTCATTTTTTATATTGTAAGCCATTTTCTCAAGCTTTTCTCTTATTTCTCCTTGTTTTATTGCTACAACACCTAATTCATACCCTCCATCTTTCTTTGTAATATAGCCTTTTTCCAAAAGAAATGTATATTCATCGACGCTCAGAATATCTCCATTAATAAATCTACCAATCAACTTAAGATCCCTTTGTATATTAGGGCCACCATAGTATTCTGTCACTCGTTTATCCGACCATTTGCTATCCACCAGCCACAACTTTAACAGTTCGTCTTCATTCCAACATGGTCCACAAAATTTCTCCGTGATATTTAATATTTCTTTTTCACTCTCTGAATCAACACTGGCAATAATAATATTGCAACCGCCGTCCGGTCTAATGGTTGCTGCCTGCTCAAATGTAATTATTTTTTTAATACTATCTGCATTAGTTGCTGCAATCAGATATATTAATAATCCCCACTTTCTAAAGTTATCATCCTTAGGGCCTAAAATATCCGGGCTATTTAAGTAGTTGTTATTTACGATTTCATCAAATAATTTTGCAGAAAGCTCTTCTGCTATTTTTCTATAGCATTTCTTAATAATTTTGACTTCATTTTCCCCATTTGTTTCTTCTATAATTATATTGCAAATGTATTTATTTTTGTTCCTTATAACAAGTTGATGTTCCTCAAGAAATTCGATTTCACTTTCTACATAAATCGGAGAAACATTCATAATATCAGCAATTTCTTCAATTGTTCTTGCAGAATCTTTTATTATGTACAGAATATTTTGAGACAATGCACTTCTTACATACTTTATTGGATTTCCCATTGTTCCCGTATACCCATCATATCTAACCTTTGCAAACTTTATTGGATTAAATTTTAAATCATTTATATTTCTCATCTTTGCCATACCTCGTTTCAATTCGTCCTTTGCCACGCTTAGGTGCCACTTTACTGTTCCCACTGGAAGATTCAAAATAGATGCTATTTCTTTTTGCTTTTTTTCTTCGTAATAATACATAATGAGAATTTGTCGCTGAATCTTAGACAGATAAGCAATTTCTTTTCTAATTCTGTGATAGTTTTCCTTTTCTATCATGTTATCAATCATATCCTTGCTGTCATCACTTATTTTAACTTCATTATCATCTATTGAAACATTCATCTTAAAACGACCATTGTCCCTATAGAAATTAACCAAAGTATTTCTGGCTACTGTCCACACAAATCCATCTACATTAATCACATCTTTAATGCACAACGACTTATACAGCTTAAAAGCTATCTCCTGTGATATGTCTTGTACGTCATCTTCGTTTGACACTCTTTTCTTTACAAAACTGTATATTCGATTTATGTAATTATTAACGATTTCTCCCGCTTCTTTTTGCTCCATTTTCTCCTCCGTTATGTGCTTTATTGAACATGTTCATTAATATAGACACAGCTAATTAAAAAAGGTTGGCATTTCTTTCCAACCTTTTTGATGAATTTTTATAACTTACAAATCTACCAAATTTCTTTTCCGTCTCCCAAAAGAATTAATTTTATATTTTCATCAATTTCTTCTTCATTCAATTCTTGCTGAATAAGAGGTTGAATAATCTCTCTACTCTCTCTTATATGCGGTAATTCAGATGCAAGTTGATTTGCTTTATCTACTCTACCAACTTTCAAATATAAAAAACATAATGTTGCTTTTATCATAGATTTTTGTCTGTCATTAACAGATATGGGTAAACCTCTCTCCATTAACTCAATGGCCTCATTTGTATTTCCTTTCAAAGCTAATGTACTGGCAAGTCCCAAAATCATACCTGGTTTATTGGGATATATCAGCAAAGCATCCCTATATGTTTTTTCAGCCAAGTCATATTCTCCGTTTCTCTGATATTCAATGGCTTTTTTGTGAATGTTAAGACGTGTCTCTTCAGCTCGAATAGTATCCATTCCGATAAGCAAATCTACACTCGTTTCGAAAATATTTGCCAATGCAGGAAGAAAAGTAATATCTGGATATGTCTCTCCCGTCTCCCTTAATTAAAGATATTGTTGGGTAAAAAAGAAAGGTCAGTCGATTTTGCCGATGAAGCGGTAGTAGATTTCT
>OJUG01000379.1_pt1 | contig 71122 bp, 63 predicted proteins | sample 1599841 | NCBI WGS metagenome assembly OJUG01 (sample SAMN04168659, study PRJEB22393) | human gut metagenome | biome: human gut microbiome; feature: stool | host: Homo sapiens | collected 2014-05-12 | reverse complement strand
CGCAGGAATTTACGACTGTGGAGTGTACAAGAACTTGTGAGTAGCGTATTGTTTACAATCGCCAAAGCATACACAATGAAGCAGTAAGAAGTATCCGCAAGGACTTCAATTTCTCGATGTGTTTGAGTATATTTAAACACATTTTGAGTGGCAGATGCTGATATGTGCACCGTGTTTGAAGAGACGAGGCGTGAGGGGATAGCAGAAGGAGAAGCAAAAGGAATTATTGAGACTGGATATGAATTTGGGATTTCAGAAGAAGAGATTCTTGCAAGATTACAGAAAAAGCTGAACATTTCTCTGGCAGAAGCGCAGGAGTATGTAAAAAAGTTCGGCAGGAAAAACGAGAAAAAGTAAATCAGAAGATTCCGATGCAGAAGAAAATGGTTAAAATATAAAACTTTTTTGTATGTGAATAAGAGGAGAAATGAACAAAATTAACTATCAAAAAGAACTGGAACACCTGATCGATAAGCTTCCGGATCATCACCGGCGGCTGTTTTTGCACAGCTGCTGTGCGCCGTGCTCCAGCTACTGTCTGGAATATTTGCGGCAGTATTTCGACGTGACGGTATTTTATTACAATCCAAACATCAGCTTTTTGGAGGAATACCGGCATCGGGTGGAGGAATTAAAACGTCTGGTGAGCACGCTGAATGAAGAGGCGAAAGGGTCTGAAATGCTGAACCAGATCGCACTTTTGGAGGGCACTTACGAGCCGGAAAAATTTTTCGAGGCGACGAAAGGGCTGGAGGACTGTCCGGAGGGCGGAGAGCGCTGCTTTATCTGCTACGAGCTGCGGCTGCGGGAAGCGGCGAGGCTGGCGGCAGAGGGCGGCTATGATTTTTTTACAACAACGCTGACGATCAGTCCGCTGAAAAATGCGCAGAAGCTCAACGAAATCGGCAGCCGACTGGCGGAGGAATATCATGTGGCGTGCCTGCCGTCGGATTTTAAGAAAAAGGGCGGCTATTTAAGGTCCATCGAGTTAAGCCGCCAGTACGACCTGTATCGTCAGGATTATTGCGGCTGCGTTTTTTCAAAGCGGGAACGCGATAAAAGGATTGCGCAGGAAAGCTGAAACAGGCATACTAAAAAGCAAAGTACGAGACATGGGCTTTTGAAACGCAAGACGATCAGAAACGGTCGATGAGTCCTAAAACAGGGCGCGGATGTTTGTCAGTGCGTTGTCGATGACATCGAACTGCCAGACGCTGTGTCCGGGAATCCTGTGCTCCGTCAGATAATAATGTCCGTCAAAGGAAGAGATATAATAAGGCGTTCCGCCTCCGGCAAAGTTGTCATAAATATCCTCCCAGCTGCCGGAAGAAAGATCGTTTAAATCCTGCACACGCAGGATCGTCGCATAATCCTGATTGCCGGTAAGGTCGGTGGAAACGGTGATGTAAAACCAGTCCTGAATGTGTGTCAGCTGGATCATGCCGGAGATTTCGGCAGGAACCGGGAACCGTTCCAGGATCTTCAGGTCTCTTTTGCGGGTGCGCAGAATCGACTGATTGCCGGAAACAAAATACAGGTCGTTGCCGTCGATGGTAAAGGAGCGGACATAAATCTGATCCAGCTCTGGCACAGAGAGAATTTTTTCGAGGGCAACAGAGGGACTGTCCGGATCGGGACGGTAAAAGACGTACAATTGCCCGGTCATGGAGCTGAGTACATAAAAACGTTTTTCTGTTTCATCATAGACGACGTAATGCGGGCGAGTGCCGATTTCGTTGAAAAGCTGGGTAAGGCAAAACTGTCCGTCCTGTTTTTCAAAGATGAGGACGCGGTTGTTTTCGGTGTCATCTGCAAGATAAACGGTGCCGTCTCCTGCAATAGTGTGCCCGCGGTTGATCTGATCGGTCATCACATACCAGTCGGTAAGTGGAGCATCCGGCGTTTTCGAGGTCAGAATCTGATTGTGATAGCAGTCCACCAGAAAATAATCGTCACCGATTTTGGTAATCTGCGTGGGGACACTTAAGGATGGCTGCACATTTTTGACAGGTTCTGAGGAAACGGCTTCAACAGCTTCCGACCAGGAGAGCACCTGAGTGGAAGCGTTTTTTACGATTTTCAGGATCAGGGCTGCCGCTGCAAAAATCAGGACAGCGAGCAGGATCAAAAAGATTGTAAGTTTTAAATGGGATAAATTTCTTCGTTTCATGTCCCAAAGTATAACATAACAAAAGAAAGGATACCACTATGAAAAAACTGTTGCAGGAATTTAAGGAATTTGCGCTGAGAGGAAATGTCATGGATCTGGCAGTCGGCGTTATCATTGGTGCTGCGTTTCAGGCGATCATCAATTCGCTGGTAAACGATGTGATTTCACCGCTGATCGGCCTGTTTGCCAATACGGATCTGACGTATTTGTCTGTGATGGTCGGGGATGTGGAAATCCGCTATGGTGCATTTTTGACCGCAGTGATCAATTTCATTATTATGGCAGTGATTATTTTCCTGATGGTAAAAGGGATGAACGCGCTGGCTGGTCTTGGCAAAAAGAAGGAGCCGGAAAAACCTGCTGTGAAAATGTGCCCTTATTGCAGAAGCAAGGTTGCGGCAGAGGCAACCCGCTGTCCGTACTGTACGTCTATGCTGGAAATGAAAAAAGAAGATAAAAAAGAAGAAAAGAAATAATAGAATGCACGCTCTGCGTGCATTCTATTGTTTACGGTTCCGTCTTCGGAATCTGTACGCCGTCTGCATCCATATAATAGGAGTGCTTCCAGATCAGCTCGGAGATGGGAACTGGCTGATAGCCCTGATCCTCCAGATTGTCGATCAGGTCGGGAAGCGCCTGTGCGGTATAAACAGTTCCGGCATGGAACAGGAGGATAGAGCCGTTTTGGAGTTGGCGACTGTTTAAAATCCGATGGAGGATGTCCTGTGCCCCATAGTCTTTCCAGTCCATGGAATTGATGTTCCACTGCACCGGGTAACCGCCGGATTCCTGGATGAGCCGGATAGAAGAGTTGTCATAGTTTCCGTCTTCAAAACGAAACAACGTCGTTTCAGAATCGGTAAGGCGATCAATTCGCTGTGTGAGATTTTCCAGTGTGAGGGTCTGTTCCCGGATGGAAAGGGATGCCTGCGTTGTCCACAGACCGCCGATATCGTGTCCGGCGTTGTGAATCGTACAGAGCAGCTCCGGATAGTTTTTTGCCCAGGCGTCGGAAACGAAAAAGGTGGCATGCACATTTTTTTCTTTCAGAATTTCCAAAAGCTGGTTCAGGTCTTGTGCACTGTAGGTACAGTTGAAGGTCAGCGCGACTTTTTTCTGGTCGGTTTCGACACGGCAAATAGGCATAAATGTGCCGTTTACAGAGGCAGATGCCAGTGTTGTTACAGACGGAGGGGCGAGAAAAATGCACGCGCGGGCAAAGGCGAGGACGCCGAGCAAAAACAGGGCGGTCTGGAATGCAGACGAGCGGGAGAGACTGTGCAGAGAGAGAAAAACGGCATAGTGGCGCAGTTTATTTTGAATCAGATGAACGAAATCTCGGATCATGAAGGCTCCTGCCGGATTTTTGTTACAACTTATGAATGCAGGAAACGGAAAATCTCTATTTCACAAAAATTTCATAACCTTTTCGTGTGCTTTCTGGTACACTATAAAGACAGGCTGCAGGCGTTTGGCTGCAGAACAGAAGAGAAATGAAAGGAGACTGTTATGTTTTCCTGTATTTTATTTGACCTGGACGGAACGATCAGCGATCCGAAACAGGGAATTTGCGGTTGTGTGCAGTATGCGCTCAGAAGCTTTGGGATTGAAGAACCGGAGCTGGATCGGCTGGAGCCGTTTATCGGGCCGCCGCTTGCAGAGAGCTTTATGAAATATTATAACTTTACGGCGGAGCAGGCGCAGGAGGCAGTTGAGAAGTACCTGGAGCGGTTTTCTGTAACCGGCAAATATGAAAATGTGCTGTATCCCGGAATGGGAGCGCTTTTGCATGATCTGAAGGCATCCGGGGCGACGCTGGCGATTGCATCTAGCAAACCGACCGTTTATGTGGAGGATATTCTGGTGCATTTCGGAATCCGGGAATATTTCGACATCGTGGTCGGAAGCGAGCTGGACGGAAGAAGAGTGCACAAAGAAGAAGTGGTTGCAGAGGTGCTGTCCCAGCTTGCAGCGCGGGGCGAAAGCGATCCGGATAAGATGGTGATGATCGGCGACCGCAGCTTCGATGTGGAGGGTGCGAAAGCGATCGGTGCACACTGCATCGCGGTGTCGTATGGGTATGCACAGCCGGGAGAGCTGGAAAATGCCGGTGCGGAGATCATTGTCCGGGATGTGGAAGGACTGCGAAGCGTACTGCTGGGCGGCACACAGGCAGGAAACAGTGCGCAGGCAGGAAGTGGCACGCAGGCAGGAAGCAGCGCGCAGGCAGGAACCGGCACGCAGGCAGGAAACAGCGCGGCGACTGGCTCGAATACCCTTTCAGAGCGCTACCGCGGCAGCGCTGCCAAAACGAAGACCAAATCCGGGCAGTTCTGGAGTGCAGTTGGAACCAGCGCACTGGCGATGTTTGCCTATTATGTAATCAGTCTCCTAATCAGCAGCGCAATTTTGATGTCGGTATCGATTGTGTATGCCATCGGGCTGCAGGAGCTGGAGGGCTCTTCCTACAATTTCTGGCTGAATGTGGCTAGCGCACTCTCGACGTTCGGTGCATTTATAATCTGTTACGGAATCTGGCACAAAAAGATCCAGTTCCATTCGACAAAAGAAATCGATAAACTGTCCCTCGTTCCGATGGTGATTTTGGCGGCGGCAATTGCAATCGGCATGAACGGAGTTCTGACATTGACAGAATTGTATCGGTTCTCTCCGACCTTTCAGAGGGTTTCGGAGATGCAGTTCGATACGCCGGTGTGGCTGGGAATCATTTCCTACGGCATTCTTGCGCCGCTGGGCGAAGAGATCGTTTTCCGCGGCGTGGTCTATGGACAGCTGCGCAAGGTGTTGAAAGTGCCGTATGCGGTGGTGCTTTCCGGACTGGCGTTCGGTCTGTTCCATGGAAATCTTGTTCAGGCGGTCTATGCGACCGTAATCGGCTGCCTGCTGGCGCTGGTGTATGAATGGTATGGAACGATTGCAGCGCCGATGCTGTTCCACAGCGTTGCGAACCTGTTTGTGTATGTGATGTTAGAGCTGTTGCCCTTTGGCGGCGTATTTTTAAGCGTTCCGTCCTGTGTGCTGTTTTTGGTGCTGTCAGCAGGAAGCCTGTTTTTATTGTGGATACTGCAGGGAAAGACGGCATTGCGGCAAAAAGGATGAGCAGAGAAGAAGTTAAGATTAGCTGGTGACAGCGCCTGCATTGCGATGAGAAAAAGATCCTTTGTGAGATGCGCTGCCAAAAAAGAGCGAGGAAGTTGTACGATACAGCTTCCTCGCTCTTTTTTGACAATGGAAGGTTCACGGAGCGTGTATTTTATAACAGGACAATACACAGCCGCTTATCCTTATTCATGACAATAGAATGCTCACGGAGCGTGCATTCTATTGTTTACAGCAGCTGGATTCCGTGGGCTTCCGCTTCTTTGCGGATTTCCTCTGGCCAGATGGAGCACTGTACTTCTCCGATGTGCGCTTTGCGCAGGAAGAACATACAGATACGGGACTGACCGATACCGCCGCCGATGGTGTAAGGCAGCTCTTCGTTGAGGATTGCTTTCTGGAACGGAAGTTCTGCGCGCTCGGGACAGCCGGCTTTTTCCAGCTGGGACAGCAGAGCCTCTTTGTCTACGCGGATACCCATAGAGGACAGCTCCAGGGCGATGTCCAGAACAGGATAGTAAACGAGGATGTCGGCGTTCAATGCCCAGTCATCGTAGTCGGGTGCACGACCGTCGTGGGGCTCGCCGTTTTCGAGCTTATCGCCGATCTGCATGATACAGACAGCGCCCTTTGCTTTGGTGATGAAATATTCACGCTCCTTGGGCGTGTTGTCCGGGAACATGTCTGCAAGCTCCTGGGTGGTGATGAAGAAAATCTCACGGGGCAGAATCTCTTCGATGTAATCATACTGGATCGCCATGTACATTTCCGTTTTGCGCAGCGCCTTGTAAACGTCGCGGACGGTTGCCTTTAAGGTTTCCAGGTTGCGATCCTTTTTATCGATGATCTTTTCCCAGTCCCACTGATCGACGAAAATGGAATGGATGTTGTCAGTCGTTTCGTCGCGGCGGATGGCGTTCATATCCGTGTAAAGACCTTCGCCAAGAGAAAATTCGTATTCCTTGAGCGCGTAGCGTTTCCATTTTGCAAGGGACTGTACAACCTCTGCGCGGTAATCGTTCTGCTCGAGAATGCCGAAGGAAACCGGGCGCTCATAACCGTTTAAGTTATCGTTCATGCCGGAAGCGGGATCGACGAATAACGGAGCAGAGACACGCAGAAGGTTTAAATGACGGACCAGAAGACTCTGGAAAAAGTCTTTCACCGTCTTAATACCGATCTGGGTATCGTGCAGGTTCAGGGCGGAGGAATAATTCCCCGGGATGATTAAGTGTTCCATATTACCTCTTTTCTGCCGCAGGGCGGCATATTTCAATAATCTTAGGAAGCTGTAAAAAAGTGTAGCGGACATTGACTTCTGACAGAAGCTCAGGAAATCAGGAATCAAACGTCTTATCGTGCAGGTACGAAACGCTGCACCAGTTAAAAATTATAGCATAAAATCAGCCGGGTGTCAGGATTTTTTTCCCAAACGCTTCTGAGCAACTCCGATTCCGATAAACACAAGCAGGCAGATCAGGCTGACGATCAGACCGGTGGTCAGACCTGCAGGGCGGTAGGAAAGCTCAATCGTGTGGCTGCCCTCCGTCAGCGGAACGGATAGAAATACACCATCATACACATCGTAGTCTGCGGCTTTTCCGTCCACCTTCATCGTCCAGCCGGGTTCGTCCGCGATGGATAAAATCAGCCGACCGGCTTTGGTGACGTCGACATGTCCGGTCACATGGCTGGAATCATAAGAATCTATCGTAAAGGGCTGCTCAGAGAGCGTCTGCAGGGTGCGGGACAAAACTGCTTCATCCAGGCGCACAACAACGGCATTCAGCACGCTATCTCCGTCGTTGGTCAGTGTTACATGGTCGCCGATTTCGTGACGACCGAGATCGAGGATATAGTCATATTTGACTTTTTTATACGTTTTGTTGACGCTGGCGGAAGAGATCGAAACGGTATCGATTTTGGAGCTTTTACAGTAAGCGTAGTAATGCCCCTCCGTGTATACATCAAAGAAAACCTGATTGCCGGATTCCTCTGATTCGATGGAAACAAAGAGCGGATCAGAGGTCGAAACAGAAGCCGCCATCTGATTTTGTACCTCGAACGGGTCGGAGGTCTCTTCAGAAAACTCAGAGGAAGAAAGATTCTGTCCATCCTGCAGGATAAATCCGGCGGGCAGCGTCTTGTTGTTTTTGTACAGGTAAACGCCGTCCTGCTCGTCGATCAGCGTGTAGAGGCTGGAATCCTCTGCATCGGAGCGGGAAAACAGGTAGCGGACATTTAAAAGCGCTGCGGAAAGCGGCGTCTGACCGTCAAAGCTGTAAAATACCTTGCTTTCACTCATGCCCATGCGGTCGTACCAGTCCTGAACCGCCGCGTTGGAGGTGGAAGAAAACAGCGACGCCGTCGGATAGCCTGCCAGCGCACCGTCATTTTTGGTGACGCGGCTGAGCTTTTCGTAGCGGTAAAAACCGGAATCTTTTTCTTCATTACGAGCAACTAACTCCCGGTAGGCGGGAATGCTTTCCAGATAGCTGCTGCGGCTGGTGGTGGAAACGCTCGTCAGCGCCATGTTGTAGGTGGATTCAAAAGCGACCAGCGCCAGCACGGCGATTGCAATCGCGCGCTGATACGGGAGGCTGTCTGCAGGCTGTTTTTCTTTCCCTTTTTTCCAGGCATAGAGCAGCAGCGCGTAGGCAGCAAGCAGGCAGGCGCTCAGCACAAAGGTGCCCTGGGTAAAGGCGTCGTCCTCCACGAGCTTTCCTGCCAGAAAAAGATAACCGAGCCCGCAGGCGAGGGAGACAAACAGCTCGCGCATGGTAAAGCCGTCGAGCTTTGAAAACGCCTCATAGCACATCAGCAGCACGAGCAGGATGTACAAAAAGGACTGACGTGCCGGAAGCGAATCCGGGTAGTTGAAACCGTGCCAGATGAAATTCAGGGTATTGACCGAGAAGCTGACGATGAAAAAGGCGCATAATAACAGTCTGCCGAGCTTTTCCTTCAGAGGAATTTTTCGGTTGACGATATAGAGCGGAATCAGGAAAAAGACTGCGCTGGAGCAGAAAATATTCGGCCAGTGATCCAGACCGGTTTCCCGGGATACACCGGTCGCATGCCGCGCGATTACGTCGAAGAAGGAAAAGTACCAGTTGATCTTTTCCGGAAAGTTGAATTCGGAAAATTCAGTCGCATGCAGGGCAGCGATTTCCGGGATCAGCAGCACGGCGGCGAGACCGCCGGCCAACAGGGAAAATAAAGCAAAACGTCCGATTGCGCCAAGCAGCCTTGCGCGGAACGCTTTCCAGCCATCAGAGCCAAACAGGTTCGGTACGAGCACGAGAAAGTACAGGCACAGGAAGATGCAGACCATGATGGAAAGGTAATAGTTCGATAAAATGCACAGCCCGAGAGTGATGCAGTAGAGGCTGTATTTTTTTTCGAAGACCAGCTTTTCCAGACCGAGAACGATCAGCGGAGCGAGGACGAGGGTATCCATCCACATGACGTTCCAGTTATATGCGGCAACGAAGCCGGACATCGCATAAAATGTGGAAAAGAACAGGACAGAAAGGTCGTTTGTGTGGAATTTTTCTGTCAAAAGCCAGGAAAAGGTGAAGCCGCACAGACCGATTTTGAAAACGACCATGTAGCTCATAAATTCGATTAAATATTTTTCGGGCAAAAGGAGCATCAGCCAGTTGAACGGGCTTGCGCTGTAGTAGCCGTAAAGAGACAGGTAATTGGAGCCCATACCGATGCGCCAGGAGTAGTAGAGCGGTTCGCCGTCGCGCACTTTCCGGACAAATTCCTCCAGAAAGGGGACGTACTGATGGTACATGTCGGAGTGCATGAAGCTCTGATCTCCGAAGGGATAAATGCCGTTGCCGATAAAAATCGCCATCATGGAAAGAAACGGCAGCAGGAAGGAAAAGAAACAGATCTTTTTTTTCATAAAAAAGGAAATCCTCCGCGGTTTAGTCAAAAAGCAGGTAATACTGCAGGGTCTGATAATCATAAAGCAGATCTTTTTGCTTGGATGCAGTGGTAAAGGTTCCGTCGGACAGCGTTACATGGTTGGCTGAAATGACGGGTACTTCCGTGCGCAGCTGCGACAGGAAGTTATCGTAAGCGGATTTTGGAAGCCCGGCGGCGTCCAGCGTCTTTGCCGCAAGATAGTTTGCGCTGATTTCCAGATCTTTTTCCGTTTCGATATTGAAGTTTGCCCAGATAAAGAACGGAACCTTGTAGCGCAGCGCCTCTTCCTCGTCGGTTAAGTCCGCGTCATCTTTGCCGTTTAGCTTCCAGACCGGACGTACGACGGAATCGGCAGGCTGATGATCTCCGAAAAAGACGATCATGGTAGGCTCCTCCTGTGCTTCAAAGTAAGAAACCAGGTTCTGGATGGCGCTGTCGGACAGCCTGATCAAGGACAGGTACGCCGGAAGCAGCTTGGAATCCGAGCCTTCTACCGTGATATCGGGGGAAAAGTTGTCGTAATCCGCCCAGTCACTGTAGGAGGAATGGTTCTGCATCGTCACGTTGAATAAAAACAGCGGCGTGTCCGCCTCTTTTTCCTCGTAGAGCTTTATGATCTTTTCATAGTTGCCCTCGTCACTGACATATTTGCGCACGAGGGGGGAATCTGTGAAAAACTCCTGAAAGTGCATCTCGTCGAAGCCGAGCTTGGGATAAACGAGATTTCTGTCCCAGCCGGCGGCGCGGTAGGGATGCATCGCAATCGTGTAATAGCCGAGGGAGGAAAGATAGGAGGCCATCGAAGGCGTCTCTTTTTTCACATACTGCTGATACGGAATGCTTCCATAAGGAAGGAACGCCATCGAAGCGCCGGTCAGGTATTCAAATTCTGTGTTGGCAGTGTTGCCGCCTTTAACGGAGACGTTTAAGTGACCGGAAATCGTGTTATCCGCGCCGTCGAGCAGGCTATGCACGAAGGGCATATAATCCTCGTTCGTTGTAAAATCGCCGAGCACGGACGGATCGGAAAACGCCTCGTTCATGATGACGATAATGTTCGGCTTTTGCGCATTGTCCGAGGATGTTCCAGCGGCTTCCTGAGAGCCGGTATCATAGGATGCCAGCAGCTCCTTGGCGTTTTCTGCGCTGTAACCGGAGGGCTTATCGACAGAAATGTACTGAAGCTCCATTAAAAACGCAGTTACAGTACCATTTTTAAATTGAATCGTCGTCGGAGTGAAAAGCTTGTTGTAAAGGTGAAGCTTCTGCTCGACGATGTCCTCGCTGTGCAGCATTTTCGTGTAGCCAAAGCATAAAAGACCGCAGGAAAGCGCGAGGCAGACGCGGGCAATCCGGGCTTTTTTATTTTTTTTCGGAAAGCCTTTTTTCAGGAAAAATTCCAGAACCAGAAGCAGGACAAAACAGATCAGCACGATTACTGCGGTGCGGTTCAATTTGTATTCGTAGTTGTCCGCGACGCTGGCAGCGGTCGAGATCGAAAGAATGTCCCACGGCTGGATGGGCGCGCCGCGAAATTCCAGGACGAAATAGTTTGCAAGACCGTAAACGGCGCAGAAGGCGGTTTCGATGCCGAGTGCGCGGCTGATCCTGCCGGTCAGTGCAAATAAAAACAGTGCTGCAAATTCAAACAGTGCCAGATTCATCCCCTGTATATACGGTTTCATGGTCTGGAACGGATTATGCGTGTACCATTCCAGCAGATAAAAATTCAGAACAGGGCCGATCAGCAGAAAAATCCAGGGACTGCTTTTTTTCAGCCAGACAATCCATTTTTTCATAAAACTCCTCTTTTCGTGTAAGGTAAATTCGTTTTCTGTTCCATAATAGTCAGGACTTTGAGGGATGTCAAGGGAGGAAAACGCATATATATAAGAAACAGAAAAAGCTTTCGTTTTTCTTAATAAAGTTTAAATAGGAAAAAAAGAAAGCCTATGTTACAATAAACCAACTGGAGGAAATGCGGACATGGACGATAAAAAAAGGGATCTGATCCCGGTGGCGGCGATTGCTCTTTTTCTGGTAATTATCATCGCGCTGTGCGCAGTACGGCTGCATCAGCGCAGGGAGACACGGGCAGAGATCGCAGAAACGGAAAGCACGCAGATATGGTACGGCGAGGAACAGGCAGAGTCTGCAGAATCAGAGACGAAGGACGCAGCGGATCAGACGGAAGAAACAACAGCGGGGAAAAAGCAGACGACGGAAAGGGGACAGCAGGAGGATGAGACGCTGACAGAGCATCCGGACAGCAAACTTCCCGCAGGCAAAGGGAAGGAAAGTCAGGGTGCCAAGCAGGAGGGCAACCTCCGGACGGTGAGTGGAAACGATCCGTTATCCGGCGCGGAGAGTGCGAACAAGACAAACGAAGAGATGCTTCTGGAGATGTCCGGTTACTGGGAACAGGATAATATGGACGCGGTGGAGGATCTGGCGATGCTGCCCTGGTATATGAGGATGTCGTCGGATATTTCGGATGCAAACAGTTTTTATTATTATGGCGAGCGCAGCAGCGCAGGACAGCCGGACGGAACCGGAATCGCCTGCTATGCGGATAACGCCTATTACTACGGCGAGTGGTCGAATGGCAAACGCGAAGGCAACGGCAAGTGGGTGCGCTTTTACGTTTATTATGACGATGACACCACGTCGGACCGCGCGTACCGCGAGCATATGTATGCCGGAGAATGGAAAAACGACCTGCCGGACGGTGAAGGACAGGAGCATTACGAGCTGGATATGAGCAAGGCTGCCAAAAAGGAGCGTTACATCCAGAATGTGATCGGAACGTTCCGCAGCGGCTTCTACAGCGGAGAAATGTACCTGACGACGTTAAATTGGGACGGCAATCAGGAAGAGTGGAACGGCTTTGCGGACGCGGGAATCTGGAGCCCCTACGGAGCCGGTTCGAACCGCAAGGAGGTACCGGTCTGCCAGGATGTGGACGATGATAACAATTACCTTTGGCTGTCCGTGCGGGACAACAAGGACCGTGGAATCTATGAGCTGATGCCGTAGTTCACTCGTACCTTTCTGGGAGCAGATTTCGTGCTTGCAGGAAAATCTGCTCCCGGGAAGGTACGAAGGGAGCGCCGTTTCATGAGCAAAAATGAGCTGCGAAGCAGCGGAAAGCATCGAAGATGCGATTTTGCGAATGGCGCGGGTGAACTTTCACAGTGCACGGGTGAATGGTACGAAAACGGCGCCATAGAATGCCGTAAAACCCTTGACAGAAGTTTCAAAAGCTCGGTATAATAATTGAGTTATACGAAAGAGAAATCTTCGGCAGCCGAAACAACCGGCTGCCGGAGCGGTGAGCGGTCATGGCGGAATTGGCAGACGCGTTGGTTTTAGGTGCCAATGGGCAACCGTGTGGGTTCGAGTCCCACTGACCGCATGCAAATGGAAGAGAAGAAAAGGGATGCCGGATCGGCAAACAGGGCTTTGAGGCTGCTGTTTTGCCGGTCGGCGTCCCTTTTCGCTGTCAGGCGCTACAGGAGAAAAAATCCGGTTGACAACTGTTTTAAATAGTGATATCATTTATATGTAACAAGGGATTGTAACTCTTTGAGGCATCACCTAAGGGGATGGGTGCGCAAAGAGTTTTTTTTATTTTATAAACATTTATTGCTTGGTTTTTCAAAGCAACTTACAGGACGCTGTTGAAAACAGCTTGATACGCAGGAAGAAATCGTAGTGATAAAAGGGAGTACTAATGAAAGGGTAAGAAGGTATTGCTATGATGATTGTCAAAAAAATCAATAATAATGTAGCCATTGGTGTTGACGGAAACGGGCACGAGGTAGTCTTGTTTGGCAAGGGTATCGGCTTTGGAGAACTCCCTTATAGTATTAATGATATGTCAAAAATAGAGCGTTCATTTTATGATATAGATTACCGATATTACAATTTGTTGTCGGAGATTCCGGAGAACATGTTCCTTTTTACAAGCCGTATCGTTGATGCCATAGAGAGTAAAATTGACGGTAATCTGAATCCTAATCTGGTGTTTATCCTTGCAGATCATATCAATTTTGCAGTTACCAGATATCATAAGGGAATGCAAATATCGCTACCTTATTCTTATGAAATTGAGTTTGAATATCCCCACTTGACAAAGCTGGCAAAATGGATCGTCAAAAATATTAATGCAAAATATCAGGTATGCCTGGATAAAGGGGAGGTTACAAGTATAACCATGCATTTGCTGAATGCACTGGAAGGAAAAACGAATCAGGATGATCAGCAGCACCAGAGTCAAATTACCCGAATCATTAAAAACGTAACAAAAATTATAGAGGATTATTTTGGCATTGTTCTTGATAAAAATGACTTCAATTATTTCAGGTTTAAAATTCACTTGAAATATTATGTCCTAAGAAAAGAAAATAATGAAGAATTTATGGACGGTAATATTGATGAACTGTATGATAATATGAAAAATACTTATCCCGATATCTATAACTGCGTATATAATATTGATCAATATTTATATAAAGAATTTAAGAAAAGCTGTACAAGTAACGAATTGCTGTATCTTATGATACATGTTACTCGGTTATGTACACGAGAGGATTGTAACCGCAAGGGCATTACCTCAGCATGAGAGTGCTGGGGTTTTATTTTTGCAGGAACCGTACATTAGCTGTATCGCACTGTAATCCTTATGCGTCATCAGTGTACTGAGAAATACTGACATGTCAATATTTTTCTGCCGTTCGGTTTGTTAAGTGCTCCTTGAAAATTGAATACAGGCAATTTGAGCTTTCATTTAAAAGGCTGTTTTACGAAAACGATGTATCTGCAATAAAGGAGGAAGAAAAATGAAGCTTTTGGTTAAAGGTGATGATTATGGAATTACAAAAAGTGTTACGTATGGAATCATCGAAGCATTTGATCATGGGATTTTAACAAGCTCGGGCATGTTTACGAATATGGAGATCGCCCCATGGGCGGCACAATTTGTAAAAGAAAGGGAAACCTGCTGTTTTGGAATAGACTTTAATCTGGTTTGCGGTCCCTGCGTATCAGATTACAGGGAAATTCCACATTTGGTTGATGAAAATGGCCGTTTTATCAGCTCAAAAATCAGAGTGAATGATCCAAAATGGGCTACGAAAGAAGGGCAGAATGAGTTATTACCGTTTCATGAAGTATATAAAGAAATAGCGGCACAGTATCAGCGTTTCGTTGATTTATGCGGGAGAGCGCCTGCCTATCTGTGTGGGCATTCCATTCAAACCGGCTCTATGGAGGAAGCGTACCGGACGTTATCAGCTGAGACAGGAGTTCCGTTTTGTGATGATCTGTACAAAAAATATAATATCATAGACTTTCGTGACGCGCCGATAAAAAATGACGAATTAATGAATCTGTCAACCAGAGGAAAAGAGTTTCATGCAATGGAACAGTTGAACCGCGATCCGATGAAATTATTTTTTGACAACCTGGAATATCTAAAGGGATTTGAGTATGTGGCGCTTGTCTGCCACCCGGGCTTTGTTGATGCTGATCTGTTAAAATTATCGTCCTGCAGCTTGGAGAGAATGAGAGATCTTGAATTCTACCTTTCAACAGAAATGAAGGACTTTATTTTAGAAAACGGGATTGAGTTAATTTCATTTTCTGATTTGACTGCATAGAGCTTAAAGGAACCTGTATTCCATTTATACCGGGTGGGGTGGTTGCATATCCTCAATGATTGTAAAAAAAATGAGAGGAGGAATCAGGAAAGGGGTGTCTTTCCTGCAAAATTCAATGAATCAAAACTATCATAAGTTAGCTGTTACTTTACTGGAAAAGGTAGGCGGCAAGGATAATGTTATTAATGTATATCATTGTGTTACCCGTTTGCGCTTTCAATTAAAGGATTCAAGTATTCCAAATACGGAAGAAATTGAAAAGATCCAGGGTGTTTTAGGGGTTGTCACGTCAGGGGGACAATATCAAATCATTATCGGGCAGGCTGTTCCTGAGCTTTATAAAAAGGTGGTAGAAATCGGGGGATTTGGAACTCAGGAGGAAATTGCCGAGAATCTGGACGGGGGATTTGAAACTCAGGAGGAAATTGCCGAGAATCTGGACGCTCCAAAAGAAAAAAAAGGGATAAAACAGTTTTTTGCCCAGTTATTTGAATTTATGTCCGCTGTCATGTCACCGATGATTCCGGCGTATTGTGCCGCAGGTTTATTTAAAACGGTTGCCGTAGTATGCGGTCCGGATGTGTTAGCGATATGGGAAACGACAAGTGATTTGTATATAACGTTTAACTTTGCGTATAATGCATGTTTTTATTTCCTACCGATTTATTTGGGCTACACCGCCGCGAAAAAACTCGGGCTTAACGTTATTTTAGGAATGTATCTTGGCGGAATGATGCTTGTTCCGGAATTTGTTGAAATTGCAACTACAAGCGAAGCGTTTACAATACTGGGAATACCATGTAGGCTCGGAACCTATGGAACGACAATTTTTCCGATCCTGTTAAGTGTTTTTGCCTTAAAATATGTAGATATGCTGATCAGTAAGGTTATTCCGCAGATGTTGTCTACATCAATTAAGCCGTTTATTGAAATGTTTATCATGTTACCGCTGGAATTATGTTTATTCTGCCCGTTGGGAACTTTAATCGGTGAGGGGATTGCCCAGGTTATTTTAATGCTTGACAGCGCCCCGTTATTGGTGGGAATCATAGGCGGCTTGTGGCCGTTCCTGATCTTGACCGGTATGCATATGCCGATCTTATATGCGGTTATCCTTCCTAATTTATATTCCTTAGGTTATGACACGACTGTTCTTCCGGCGACGCTTACAAACCAGGCGTTGTTGGGGTTGGAGCTGGCTGCTTTACTGAAAATCAAAAATAAAAAAGAACGAATGAATGTATTCCAGTTATTTATCACCCACAATGTGGGAGGTGTCAGTGAGCCGGTGCTTTACGGAATCGGTATGAAATATAAAAAGACATTAATCGCATTGGCGGTCGGAGGAATTTGCGGCGGGTTATTTGCGGCTTTTACCGATGTAGTTTACTATCTGGGACCCAGCTTTCCCCTTATAGGAAACGCGCTTTCCTTCTTCCAGGGCGGGACTAAGAATTTTATCCTGTTCTTTATCAGCGCTCTTATTGCGTGTGTAGTAACGTTTTTGCTTACTTATTTTTATGGCTTTGATAAAAATGATCCTATGTTAAAAAAGGAGGAGGGATAATGAAAAAATTTTCAATTCTGATTGCCGGGGGCGGAAGTACGTTTACTCCGGAAATTCTGCTCTTATTGTTAGAAAAAAGAGAGCAGTTTCCCATCAGAAAAATAAAGTTCTATGACAACGATGAGGAGAGGCAGAAAATAATTGGCGAAGCATGTGGCGTGCTTATTGAGCATAAGGCTCCTGAAATTGAATTTTCATATACAACTGATCCGGAAACCGCATTTACTGATGTCGATTTTGTAATGGCACATATCCGCGTTGGTAAGTATGAGATGCGCGGAAAGGATGAAAAAATACCGCTGAAATATGGTGTGGTAGGGCAGGAAACCTGCGGACCGGGAGGTCTGGCATATGGAATGCGTTCCATCGGACCTGTAATCGAGTTAATCGATTATATGGAAACGTACTCTCCGCATGCGTGGATGCTGAATTATTCGAATCCCGCGGCAATCGTTGCGGAAGCAACAAACCGGCTCAGGCCGGACGCAAGAATCATCAATATCTGTGATATGCCCGTTGGAATAGAGGCAAGAATGGCTGTCATCTGCGGGCTGAAATCCCGAAAGGAGATGATTACCAGGTATTTTGGGCTGAATCACTTTGGCTGGTGGAGTGACATAAGGGATAAAAACGGAAAGGATTTAATGCCGGTAATTAAGGCCTACGTGAAAGAAAACGGGTTTAATACTTCCCAAATAGATGGGCATACAGATGATAAAAGCTGGACGGATACTTATAATAAGGCGAAAGACGTCTATGCGGTTGACCCGAATTTCATTCCAAATACGTATTTAAAGTATTATTTATACCCGGACTATGTGGTGAAGCACTCAGATTTAAATTACACAAGAACAGATGAAGTAAGGGAGGGGAGAGAAAAACGGGTGTTTGAAGAGGCTCGAAGGCTTATTCAGACAAAGAATGTGGAAAATTGCGGCTTCGAAGTGGGAAATCATGCGGAGTATATTGTTGATCTGGCAAGAGCGCTGGCATATAACACACAGGAAAGAATGTTGCTAATCGTGCCCAATCATGGCGCGATTGAAAATTTTTCCTATGACGCAATGATTGAGATTCCCTGTATTGTAGGGAAGAATGGATATGAACCATTAAAGGTCGGGAAAATACCGGTATTCGAAAAAGGGCTTATGGAGCAGCAGGTAGCGGCGGAAAAGCTGGTTGTTGACGCCTGGGTTGAGAAAAGCTATCAAAAAATGTGGCAGGCGATTACCATGTCTAAAACAGTTCCAAGCGCGGCGGTTGCTAAGTTAATACTGGACGATTTGATAGAAGCAAATGTAAAGTACTGGCCGGAGCTTAGATGAACGTGCAGCTCCTGTGCGCCGGAGATTCCTTTTTATTTTCATGTTCCGGCAAAGCAATAGCATAAACGGGAAGAAGCATAAAAAAGTTGCATAAAATGTCTTGCCTGTATAAGCAGGGTTGTTTCACGAAGAATAATTGAATAGCCAAAAATGTTTGAATTTATCGCTTCATGAAACAACCCTGACAGCGGGAGACAGAGTGTTGACAAAATATAAAAAAGTGCTACAATCCTGTCTTTGACAGTTGAAAAACAAAAAAATCGCTGTATCCCTTCAGTTCCAATCCGGTCAGGTGTTGGTAATTTCTCTCATGAAATATGACTTCTATAAACCGAATGGAATTATCCTGTCTTTCTCTGAAAATGATAAGCAACTTCTTATGCAAAAGGTTTTGTTGATATTGCTTCGCACAATTCAGAACTCTTTTACGTGCGTCTTCTTTTGTAAACTTCATAAATAGTTCGGAAATCCTCCATAAAGAATAACGGTTAGACTACATATACATAGATTTTCCTGAAAGATCATAAATAATAGATATGGAAAGAGAGAGTAATAGCACCATTGTACTATATACTCCCTCTTTGTGGCTAATTTTAATGTTGTCTGCCAACGACCGGTAAAATACCGGTAAAAATATCGGATTTTAGTGTTGTCCGCCAACGGTCAATCACAGGATTGACAAGCATATCAGATTTTAGTGTTAGCCCACTGGAAAAGCACGCTTTTCCTACTACTATTATTATAGGCAGAGCAGATTTTTATGTCAATAGAAATCATAAATCATTCCCAGATATTCTCCAAATGCGGTGCCGCAAAACATGTATTCGGTCTGACGCAAACATTTCTTTGACAAAACGATATATCGACAGGGTGTTGACAAAATATAAAAAAGTGCTATAATTTATTTCAACAATAAAAGGGAGTAGCCAGCACCGAGAGGTGGTTTGAAACCGTCACCCCGACAAGCAGCCAGATGATAATCGATTTGCTGCAGATGTCCGTATTAAATGAAACGCGCGAGACTTTTATTGCAGCTGTCAGGCTGTAATAGAGGCCTCGTTTTTTTGTTTCGTTGGAAAGGGTGTCCATAGGAAACAAAACCCTCCGGGGGAAAAGCACTTTTCCGGAAAAGTCGCCTGACAGCGACCGAAGCTATTTACTTTACGAGTCCACCAGACTGGTGGAGAAAAGGAGAATGAGTATGTTTACAGGAATTAGTTTAGGAGCTGTTGTTGCCATAATCGCAGTGATCGCGCTGCTTGGAATTATCGCTTCCGGGTATGTGAAAGCACCTCCGGACACGGCGTATATTATTTCCGGCCTGCGCAAAAAGATCATTATCGGGAAATCGAGTATCAAGATCCCGTTTCTGGAACGTCTTGACAAGCTGAGCTTAAAGCTGATCCCGATCGATGTGAAGACAGAAGCAGCGGTACCGACGGCGGATTACATCAACATTCAGGTGGACGCAGCAGTTAACGTCAAGGTTTCCAGCGAGCCCGAAAAATTAAAGCAGGCAGCAGAAAACTTCCTGAATCAGAACACCCAGTACATTGCGCAGGTAGCGAGAGAGGTTCTGGAAGGCAACATGCGTGAGATCGTAGGCCGCATGCGTTTGGAGGAAATGGTCAGCGACCGTCAGAAATTCGCGGACCTGGTAAAGGAAAATGCCGAGCCTGACCTGGCTGCCATGGGTCTGGACGTCGTCAGCTTCAATGTGCAGAACTTTACGGATTCCAATGGTGTCATTGATGACCTTGGTATCGACAACATTTCCCAGATCAAGAAAAAGGCAGCGATTGCAAAGGCTGAGGCAGAAAAAGAAATTGCAGTAGCAAAGGCGGAAGCGGATCGTCAGTCCAACGACGCGCGGATCAATTCCGAAAGAGAGATCGCCATCAAGAACAACGAGCTGGATATGCAGAAGGCAGAGCTTCAGAAAAACGCGGACAGCAAGCGGGCGGAAGCAGATGCGGCATATGAGATCCAGAAAGAGGAACAGCGAAAGACCATCGAAGTAACTGCGGCAAATGCCAACATTGCAAAAGAGGAACGTCTGGTGCTCTTAAAACAGCGTGAAGCAGAGACGATGGAAAAATCGCTGGATGCACAGGTTAAGAAAAAGGCGGAAGCGGAGAAATTCGAACGTCAGCAGAAAGCGGAAGCAGAGCTGTTTGAACGCCAGAAAGAAGCGGAAGCAAAGAAATTTGAAACGGAAAAGGCTGCAGAGGCGCAGCGTGCGAAGGCGGAAGCAGATCTGTTCTCTAAAGAACAGGAAGCCAAAGGTATCCGCATGGTCGGCGAAGCCGAAGCAGAAGCGATTCGCGCCAAAGGTGTTGCGGAGGCGGAAGCGATGGAAAAACGTGCGCAGGCTTATCAGAAATACAACAACGCGGCAATGGCGGAAATGCTGATCAAGGTGCTGCCCGATATCGCAGGCAAGATCGCAGAGCCTCTGACCCAGATCGACAAGATCACGATCATCGGCGGTTCGGACGGATCAAACGGTGTGGACCAGGTAGCAGGAAACGTACCGGCAGTGATGACAAAACTGTTTGAAACCATGAAAGAAACCGTGGGCATCGACCTTGCGGAAGTTGTAAAAGCAGGAACCTATGATGCAAAAGTGAACCGCAATATCACGATCAACGCAGACGGAGCAAAGCAGGCAGCGGAAGTGTTGAAGCAGGAAACTGCTGCAGAAGCATCGGCGGAAATCGCAGAGTAAACAGCTTGGATTGTATTGAAAAAATGTTTTAAACGCATATAATAGAGATATGATAATTGGATGCGGCATACTATAAGGGGAGGTGTTAAATATAGCAACTTCGAGTATTAAAAAGAACTTTTTGGTTTCTGGAGAAAAACAGGCAGAATTGTTTGCGGATGCGATTGAAAGTTCCTATATGGAATCTCTCTGCAGAAAGACGGAAAATGAGTTGAGAATTACCCATCTGCGCGGAGCAGAAGACATCAGAAAGTTTATGGCGAAGAGAAAAGAGGTAAATGCTTAACGAGGTTACAGTGTTAAACATTCGTGAGTATTTGGCTGCAACAGAAAATGGAAGATTTGGAGAGGAGGAATTGAAAGAACTTCTCTCCGAATTTTCCTGCAGTAAAAGAAACGAATCACAGAGCGAAGAAATCGCAAAAACTGATTCAATTGCTAAAAGTTCTGTAACAGAAACTCCCGGCAAAGCCCCTAAAAAAGGCTCTGCCGGGAGTTTTTTACGTCCGATCCCAGGCGACAAAAGTGCCGCGACACATTCTTTTTTACAGAAGCGCTTACGCGTCTTTTCCCTGCCCCTGCGGTGCATTGCGCAGGGTATCCTTCTGCATCCATTTTCCACGCTTATAATAGAGGATAAACAAGATCGATGTAATAGTCCAGGTCAGTGGATAGGAAAATGTCACTGTTGCGACCTCGTGTCTGAGGGGAACGGCAATCGTGATCCAGAGGATTCTCAGGACACAGACCCCAAAGCAGGTCAGCAGCATCGGAAAAAAGGAATCCCCGCAGCCGCGGCAGGTACCGGAAAGGATTTCGATGCAGATGTAAGTGATGTAGGCGGGAGAAACGACACGCATCATGCCGATGCAGATGTTGATGACATTGGTATCGCGTGTGAATAAAAGCAGGATCGTTCCGCCGAAATTCAAAACGATAAAGCTGAGGAAAAGGCTGGTCACGGCAGCAAGACCGAGACAGATGCGGACACTTTTTTTGATACGGTCGTATTTTCCGGCGCCGAAATTCTGTCCGGCGAAGGTCGTGATGGAAACGCCGTAAGCACCCATAATCATCCAGAAAATACTGTCCACTTTTCCATAAGCGGTCCAGGCGGCGATCGTGTCGGTTCCGAAGGAGTTGATGGAGGACTGGATCAACAGGTTGGAAATCGAATACATTGCGGACTGCAGACCGGCAGGCAGACCGATTTTGATGATATCAAATAAAAGATCGCGGTGAAACCGGATTTTGGAAACGATCAGGCGATAGGAATCCTGGGTGCGCAGCAGGGCGATCAGGGTCAGGATCGCGGAGAAAAACTGGGACGCAATCGTCGCAATCGCAGCTCCGGCAACGCCCATGTCGAGCACGGCGACAAATAAAAGGTCGAGCACAATGTTGACCAGACAGGAAGCGATCAGAAAATAGAGCGGTCGTTTGGGATCGCCGACAGCGCGCAGAATACCGGAGCCCATGTTGTAGATCATGGACGGAATCGTGCCGAGATAATAAATTTTCATATAGGTCAGGGAAAGGGAAAGGATGTCGTCCGGCGTTCCCATCGCGGTCAGGGCAAAGCGTGCGGAAACAAGACCGAGCAGCATAATTACAATGCCGCCTGCAATTGCCAGTGCAATAGCGGTATGAACGGAATCACTGACCCTGCGCCGGTTGTCCGCGCCGTAATACTGGGAAATGATAACAGTTGCACCGGAAGAAAGCCCGACGAAAAAGCCGACGAGCAGGTTGATAATCGTGGAAGCAGAGCCGCCGACGGAGGCAAGCGCTTCCTTGCCGACAAAGTTGCCGACGATGATCGCATCCGCAGTGTTATAGAGCTGCTGAAAAAATGTTCCAAATAAAATAGGGAAAAAGAAAATCAGAAGCTGCTTCCAGATGACTCCTTCAGTGATCTGATTTGTTGTGTTTTGTGCTGCCTGCTTACTCATAAAGTAAAATAACCCTCCGTTTTTAATACTACACAAGGTCAGTATAGACTTGTCTGCAAAGAAACACAAGACACTATGTAAAACATCGAAAAAATGCTATACTTAGTGTACAGTTCACGAAGGGAGCGCCGCTTTATGAGTAAAAATAGAAATCGAACCAGACGGATTTATGGAATCATTCTGACATCGTTTATTATCATATGGATAGGAAGCGTTTCTCTTCAGATGCTGAGCAATCGGCATAATGCCTGGATCGCCAGCGAGATGATCCTGCAGCAGCTGGAGGATGTGATCGAAGAAAATAAAGAAAGCTATCAGACACTTCTGGAAACCCTGAAGGAAGAATATACGCTGCGGGCAGAGACTGTGGCAAATCTCCTTGAAATGGAAGGAAGACTATATCAGACCACAGAGGAGTACCGCAAGATCGCAAAACAGCTGCGTGTGGACGAAATTCACATTATCAATACGGGCGGATGTATCGTGGCAGGAACAAATCCGGAGTATTTTGGCTACAGCTTTTCTTCCGGCGAACAAATGGGATATTTTAAGCCCATGCTGACAGATAAAACGCTTTCCATGTGTCAGGATATGGTGCCGAATACTGCAGAAGGCAAAATGATGATGTATGCCATCGTCTGGAATTCCTCCGGCACGGCCATGATCCAGATTGGCATTACCCCCAGCCGACTGCTTGCAAAAATGAATAGTGCCAGCGTGGAAAATCTGGTTCGGCAGATGCCGATTACCTCCGGAATGAATATTTTTCTGCTAAATGCCACCACAGGAAAAATGCTTGCAACCACGCGGCAGGATGTATTGCTCTATGAGCTGCAGGATTCCGACCGGCTGGAAGAAGGAAACCTGCAGGAAGGAAAGCGGTATCGGACCAGTGTGAAAATCAGTGACAGACAGCAGTATCTGGTCTATGAAAAATATGGGGAATATAATCTTGCAGTTTCCTACGACATTTTAGAGGCGAACCAAAATCTGATCTATGTTGCAGCAACCATGTTTCTGGTATTGGTGCTTTCTTTTTTGATCATTTTTTATATTACGGAGCGCTCGATCGCTGCGATTGATAAAAATGAAGAGGAGTTAAAGCAGGCGAAGGAGGCGGCAGAGCGTGCAAATGCAGCAAAAACCGGATTTTTGTCCCGAATGTCACATGATATCCGGACACCGTTAAACGGCATTATCGGAATGATCGAAATCAGCGACCGCCACAGGGAGGACAGAGCGCTGGTGGATGCAAACCGTGCGAAGGAAAAGGTTGCGGCAAAGCATCTGCTGGAGCTGATTAACGATGTACTGGAATTTAACAAGCTGGATGAAGAAAACCTTCAGCTTACGAAAGAGCCGTTTTGCTTAAAAGAGCTCTGGCAGGAAACTATCACGATCGTGGAACCCAGGGCAGCAGATAAGGGAGTTCTTTTAAAATATGAAGAACAGACAGAAGGTACAGCAGTCGGCTGTGTGCTTGGAAGTTCTCTGCATGTCAGACAGATCTTTATCAATATTTTGGGAAATGCGATCAAATATACGGATGCCGGAGGATATGTCCTGTGTCAGGTGACTATAAAGGCTATCGGGGAAAACCTGATATCCTGTCAGACAGTGATTTCGGATAACGGGATCGGCATGAGCACAGCATTTCTTCCCCATCTGTTTGAACCCTTTTCCCGGGAAAATACCGATAAAAAAAGTGTAACCCAGGGAACCGGACTGGGAATGTCCATCGTCAAGCATCTGATCGACAAGATGGACGGAACCGTTACGGTGGAGAGCAAAAAAGGAGTTGGAACCATATTTACGGTCACGCTCCTGTTTGAAGGGCTCAAGGAACAGGAATGTAAGAAAATCGAAGAAGAGGATCAGAACGTGGATCTTTCCGGAATGCGTGTGCTTCTTGCAGAGGACAATGAGCTGAATATGGAGATTGCGGAAACCTTTCTGACAGATGCAGGTGTACAGGTCACAAAGGCATACAATGGAAAAGAAGAGGTGGAGCGCTATCTGGAGCAGCCGGCAGGTACCTTTGATGCGATCCTGACCGATCTGATGATGCCGATCATGGACGGCTGCGAGGCGGCACGGGCGATCCGCAGCAGCGGCCGTGCAGATGCCGAAAGTATCCCCATCATTGCTTTGACGGCCAACGCCTTTTGGGAAGATGCAGAACGGGTGAAGCGGGAAGGAATGAATGAGCATCTGCCCAAACCGCTGGACGTTGGGAAAATGCTTTCCGTATTGGCAAAATACAGGAAATAGGGGCTGTGACGGAAGCATTTTTGGAAAGCTTTCCGGCTTGTCAAATACCCGGTTCTGACATACAATACTGATATGCGGCAGGAAATGGGGCCTTTTCGAACATGGAAAAGGAGATAGTGTGAAAAATAAGCGTGATCGCTTATTTTTCACACAGCTCTTTGTGCCGCAGGCGTCACAAAGTAGCCAGGATCGCAGAGCAGAACTGGAAGTTCTGCTCGCGGTTCCTTCGGCGCAAAGCGCCTGCGGAATGGAGGATAAAATGCCGATATTTCAAACAGTTGCTGCGGCATGCCGCGCCGCAGGAGAAAAATTGAGATCCTGGAAACAGAAAAAAAGAACAGACCGGCTTTGGAGAATGGTTTTATGGGGAATTCTGTGGGCAATGCTATGTCCGACGCTAGGGGCCTGTGGGGCACAGCGGGAAGAGCTCTTTTTGTCGGAAAAGGAAAGCATAGCCTATGGAGATGGAAACCGCAAAGTAGAATCAAAGGTCGAAGACACGGACCAAAACCGCGAGGCTGAGTCAAATGCTGGGAATACAGACCAAAACCGCGAGGCTGAGTCAAATGCCGGGGACACGGATCAAAACCGCAAGGCTGAGCCAAGTGCTGGAAGCACAGACCGGACAGAGCTCTCCGATGCTTCCTCAGAGGAAGCAAAAACCCTTGTGGTGCACATCTGCGGAGCAGTATCCGCTCCGGGGGTATATGAGCTTCCGGCAGGCAGCAGAATTATAGACGCCGTGGAGTCCGGAGGCGGTTTTTTACCGGAAGCGGATGAAGCATGCTGCAACCTGGCGGAAGAAATCGTGGACGGTTGTCAGATTTATATCATGACAAAATCGGAAAGCTGCGCCGACGGACAGACAGAAAAGAAAGCCGGGATCCAGACTTCGCCGGACAGCGATATGCAAACGACAGACATAAATATGCGAAGCAACAGCGCTACAGCTTTGGATAACGGTCTGGTCAACCTCAACACAGCGGACGTTGCCGCACTCATGACGCTGCCTGGAATCGGGGAAAGCCGGGCAAAGGCGATCATAAGCTATCGGGAGCAGCATGGAGCGTTTGCAAAGATTGAGGATATCATGAAAATCAGCGGAATCAAGCAGGCTGCATTTTCAAAAATCAAAGATAAAATTACAGTTTAATCATAGACAGAAAGAATCCGGACAAACAGCGAGAAACGGATTGTCCGGTCGGGAAAAGGGAGAAACATGGCAAAGAAAGTTTTGGTTGTGGACGATGAAAAGCTGATTGTAAAAGGAATCCGGTTCAGCCTGGAGCAGGACGGAATGGAAGTGACCTGCGCATATGACGGAGAAGAGGCGCTGCTGTGTGCGAAAGAGCAGAAATTTGATATGATTCTGCTCGACATTATGCTGCCAAAACTGAGCGGAACCGAAGTATGCCAGCAGATTCGGGAGTTTTCGGATGTTCCGATCGTAATGCTCACAGCCAAAAACGATGACATGGACAAAATCATGGGACTGGAATACGGCGCAGATGACTATATCACCAAGCCCTTTAACATCCTTGAGGTAAAGGCGCGCATCAAGGCGATCATGCGCCGTACCTCTGCGAGAGGACAGATCGCAAAGCCGGAAAGCATTCTGGAAAGCGGAGATATGCGCATAGACTGCGAAAGCCGCCGCGTCAGCATTTCCGGCAGAGAGGTCAATCTCACTGCAAAAGAATTCGACCTGCTGGAGCTTCTGATCCGCAATCCGAGTAAAGTCTACAGCCGTGAAAAACTGCTGAACCTCGTCTGGGGCGCAGACTATCCCGGGGATGTCCGCACCGTAGACGTCCACATCCGCCGCCTCCGCGAAAAAATTGAAACCAACCCCAGCGAACCCCGCTACGTCCACACCAAATGGGGAGTGGGGTACTTCTTCCGCGTATAAGCAGAACCGGACCAGACGATGAAAAGCGGCAAAATCTCTGCTTGCAGAAGATTTTGCCGGTTGTCAGCGGATGACCCGGTGAGCAACGCGAACCGGGCTTTTGCGTTAGCAAAAGGTCCGGTTTCCCGTCGGCAACGTTCCGGACGCCGGCTTGCAGAAAAGTTCGCCGGTTTTCAGACGGTAACCCGGTGAGCAACGCGAACCGGGCTTTTGCGAAGCAAAAGGTCCGGTTTCCCGTCGGCAGCGTCCCGGACGCCAGCCCCATCCTTTTACACCCCTTCCCCCGGAGGCATTCATGAACACAAGCAGCAAAACCCCCGGATTATTCCGGCGGCTCACTTATAAAATTCCGATCTTCCGCAGCCTGAAGGCCTACATTTTCCTCCTGATGCTGATCATCGGAATCGTGCCCAGCGACATCATGCGGCTGGGCATTCTGAATAATTACGAAGAACGTGCGGTTAATCTGCGCGGCTCGGACGTCGCGTCCCAGTACCGGATTATCGCAAATCACCTGGTCAATTACAACTACCTGCAAAATCCAACCTCCGATGTCGTCAATGCCGAGCTGGAGCAGATGTCCAACCTGTATGACGGCCGTGTGCTGATTATCAACAGCAATTTCCGCATTGTGAAAGACACCTACGCCATGAGCGAGGGGAAAACGATGATTTCCGAGGAGGTGATCAAGTGCTTCCGCGGGGAAAGTACGACCCGCTACGACAAGACGAACGGCTATATCGAGATGACGGTTCCGATTACGGAGACGGTAGACGGGGAAAAAGGGCAGACGAGCATCGTACGCGGCGTGATTCTGGCCAGTGCATCGACAGACAGCATTGCGACGACGCTGGACATCCTGAGCCGGAAAGCCCTGATTCTGGAAATCGTGATGGGAATTATCATTATCGGCATCGTCTTTTTCTTCTCGCACATCCTGATTATGCCCTTTAAGCGCGTAACCCAGGCGATCAGTGAGGTCAAGGACGGTTTCACGGACGAGCCGATTTCCGTACCGGATTATCTGGAAACCGAGCATATCGTGGATGCCTTCAACCAGCTGCTGGGCAGAATGAAGGTCATCAACGATTCCAGGCAGGAATTCGTATCGAATGTCTCTCACGAGCTGAAAACGCCCATGACCTCGATCAAGGTGCTGGCGGATTCCCTGAATCAGCAGCCGGACGTGCCGGTGGAGCTGTATCAGGAGTTTATGCAGGACATTACGGAGGAAATCGAGCGGGAAAATAAAATCATCAACGACCTGCTTTCCCTTGTAAAAATGGACAAAACCGAAGGCTCAATGGACATTTCCGCAGTGGATATCAACGAGCTGTTGGAAACGACGCTAAAGCGCCTGCGTCCCATCGCCCGCAAACGGGACATCGAGGTGGTTCTGGAAAGCCTGCGCCCGGTTACGGCAGAGGTGGACGAGGTCAAAATATCTCAGATTTTCACGAACCTTGTGGAAAATGCGATTAAATACAATAAAGAACACGGCTGGGTCAAGGTGCTTCTGGATGCGGATCATCAATTTTTTACAGTAGAGGTTTCCGACTCCGGCATCGGTATCCCGGAGCAGGATTACGAGCATATTTATGAACGTTTTTACAGAGTAGATAAATCGCATTCCCGTGAAATCGGAGGCACCGGCCTTGGACTTGCCATCACCAGAAATGCGATTCTGCTGCACCGCGGTTCGATCAAAGTGAGCAGCGTGGAAGGACGGGGCACGACCTTTACGGTGAAAATCCCCTTGTCCTACATCAAGTGATTTCAGAAAATTTGGAGAAGATTATGTCAGAGATCAGAAAAATGCGGGCGGTTGCGCTGCTTTTGGGCTGTCTGCTGTTGACCGGAATATTTGCCGGGTGCGGGAAGAAAGAAGAGACGCCTGCAAATACGGTCAGCGTTTATTATATTAATAAAGAAGAAACGAAAATCACGGCAGTGGAAAAAGAACCGGAGGGCGACACCCTTTCCGAACAGGCGGAATGGGGTATTTCTCAACTGAAGGAAAATCCGGTAGAATTGTCTTTGCGCTCACCGATCAGCGGTTTTACGATCAATAGCTGGAATGTCAAAGACGATCAGCTGGTGCTGGACATGAGTGTGGAATATAAAAAGCTGTCTCCGTCCTCAGAAGTGCTGGTTCGGGCTGCAATTGTGCGCACGATGACGCAGCTGGAGGGAATTTCCTATGTCTCGGTGACGGTCGGTGGAGAAGCACTGACGGACAGCCTCGGCAATGTGGTCGGCCCTATGACGGCAGATTTGTTTATCGATAACGCCGGAAATGAAATCAATGCATACGAAAAAACGCGCCTGCTTCTTTACTTTACCAATGAAAGCGGCGAGCGCCTGATCGGCGTCCAGACAAAACCGGTTGTATACAGCAGCAACATTTCCATGGAAAAGCTGGTGGTAGAGCGGCTGATTGCCGGACCGGATGCAGAAAACGAAGAGCTTTATCCGGTCATCAACCCTGCGACAAAGGTGCTGGGCGTGACGGTAAAGGATGGAACATGTTATGTAAACCTGGATAACGGTTTCCTGACACAGACCTACAATGTTTCCGCAGAGGTTCAGATCTATTCCATTGTCAACTCTCTGGTAGAATTGTCGAACATCAACAAGGTGCAGATTGCGGTAAACGGAAATACGGATATGATTTTCCGGGAAAAAATTTCACTGTCTAACGTGTTTGACCGGAACCTTGATCTGGTTTACGAAACGGAGGAATTACAATCATAAAAAATTGCAGAAGACCGCTGTGCGCGGCAATCCTGATTTTCCTGACCCTCTATCTGGCAGCGCGTCTGCTGCCGGAGTGGGTGGGAACGGACGCTGGCACAGACACGTCAGAGAAAGCACCAATTGGCGGGTGCACCTCGCTTACACAGCTTGACACCTGGCTGGAAGCCATGGATGGCGAAACCCTGTGCCTGACGGGCAAAGTCACAGACTGCTGGCAGCCTGTAGATGGAACCCGGGAAAACGCCAGCTTTTATTTAAAAGACCTTTCTATCGAGGCAGATGCCTCATCTTTTGTTTTTTCAGGGGATTCGGCGGAAACGACCGATAACCTGTCACAGATATCCGGTTCGGCAGATGCGGACCAGATGTCAATTCTTATTTCTTCTCAGAAAACAATCTCACAAATCAATGAAATGCAGGAAATATTCGGGAAAAACGCGAGTACATTGTGCTATTTGCAGGAAGACGAAGCGCTTCCAAAGGCAGGCAGCTATGTTCGGGTTTTCGGCGAAGTGTCGCCATTTTTGCATGCAACGAATCCTGGAGAATTCGACACAGCAGCCTATTATCGGAGAAAAGACTGCCTGTTTGCGCTGAGAAAAACAAAAATTACCGCTCAGACAAAAAACTATGGACGGCTGGAAGAATTTCTTTCACAGCTGCGCTATGAATCGGAGGTATTGTTCCGGAAGCTGCTGGGGGAAAAGAACGGTGCGACCGCATCCGCCATGGTGCTCGGACGGAAAAAAGGAATGGACAGCGAAGTAAAAGCGCTATACCAGGGCGCAGGAATCAGCCATCTGCTGGCAATTTCCGGACTGCACCTGTCCCTGATCGGCGCAGGACTGTTCGAACTTTTGAAAAAAGTACGGCTTCCGGTTACTTTGAGCGCCGGAATTTCCACATGGATTCTGATTGTATACGCGCAGCTGACCGGAATGGGCATTTCTACCCGGCGCGCCCTTGTCATGTTTTTGCTGTTTTTGGCGGCGGGACTGCTAAAGCGCACGCCCGATCTGCCAACCTCCCTTGCGGTTGCGGCGTTGCTTCTGCTTGTGCCCAAGCCGCAGCGGATTCTGGATGCAGGCTTTCAGCTTTCGTTTTCGGCAGTGATCGGGATTGCGGTAATGATTCCGGTTTTGCAGGATGGTTGGGAGGACACAGCACCTTCGCTGCGAGTCACCGATGGAGTTGCCGGGTGGAATATTGCCCGGACTGCCATCGTCCGGGCCTGCCGCTTCCTCCGCAAAAATATCCTTGCCGGTCTGGGCATTACCATGACGATGCTGCCGTTTCTGCTGATTCATTTTTATGAATGGAGTCCGTGGTCGGTACTGCTGAATCTGGCAGTCATTCCGCTAATGGGAATCTTGCTGCCGTGCCTGATCGGACTGCAGCTGGTCGCCCGTCTGACTGCGTTTACCCACTGCCTGGAGCTTCCCCAGCACCTTCTTTGCACCGCCATCGAAGCGATTTTTTCCTGCTATGAGCAGCTGTGCCGGTTTACAACGGCGCTTCCGGGCAGTATCCTGCACACCGGATATCCGACCTGGCAGGCACTGGCCGTGTATACAATCGGACTGATTGCTTTGGCTGTGTCAGGCAAAAAACTCCGTCCGCACCTCCGGCTTGCAGCAGCTGTGTGTCTGATGGGGATTTTCCTGATCCGCCTGCCGGGTGAACTGAACGTCACGATGCTGGACGTCGGGCAGGGAGAGTGCATTGGAATCGAAACCCGGGAGCATCATGTATATCTGGTGGATGCCGGAAGTACGTCGAAGAAAAAGACCGGACAGTACCAGATTATTCCATGGCTGAAATATATCGGGACGCGGAGCGTGGAAGGAATTTTCATCACGCATTGGGACGAAGACCACATCAGCGCGGTAGGGGAGCTGTTGGAGTGGTCGAAAAGCAGCCGGGTCAAAATCCGGCGCATTTTTCTGCCGGATGTGGCGTTGAAGGATGAAGTGCTGGAAACGCTGCTGCAGCAGATCGAAGAGGCGAACGTCTCCGTGGAATACCTTTCTGCGGGAGAGCACATGACCGATGGCGCGCTGCAGATCTCCTGCCTGCACCCCTATGCGAAAAAAGTGCCGGAGGATCGCAACGATGCGTCGCTGGTGCTGCGCCTGTCACAGGGCGATTTTCAGATGCTGTTGACCGGAGATCTGGAAAAGAGCGGCGAAGACTGGCTGGTGGAGCAGGCGCGACCCGCCATGGAGCAGCCCCAGCCCGCTGGGCAGGAGCAGGCACTCCTGTGTGCATCGTCAACCCAGCCCGCTGGGCAGGAGCAGGCACTCCCGTGTGCACCGTCAACCCAGCCCGCTGCGCAAAATCCCCTCCGCTGTACCATCCTCGACGCCGGGCACCACGGCGCGTCCAACGCGACGGGAGAAGCACTGCTGGATTTGGCACAGCCGGAGCTGGTCCTGATTTCCTGCGGCAAAAACAACCGGTACGGGCATCCGGCGCCGGAAACGCTGAAACGCCTGGAAGAGCGGGGAATCCGCTGGTATTCCACGGCGGAGGTCGGCGCAATACAGGTGCATGTTGGAAAGAAAAAAGTGAAAATAGAAACTAGTACATCGTTTTCGAAATAACTATACCACTCACCTGCCTGTGAATCCGATTGCACAGGTATAAAAGCCTCAGCGTAGCCCGCTACGCCTGCGTTTTTATACCTGCACACTCGAATCCACATCCTACGCGATTGGTATAGTTATTTACGAAACGCTGTACTAGTCGGATTGGACAAAAACAAGTCATGCAGGACTAAAAAATACGAAAAAGCGTCTGTACAATAAAATGAAAAAAACTGCAGAAAGAGCAAAACCAACTATAAAACAAACAAAAATACACATTTTAACGAACATTAAAAATAGAGAACAAGAATATACGATATAACAATGTAAAAATGATTAAATTTTGATCGGGGGGGGGGGGTAAAAGCCGGAAAATAGTGGGGAAAACAGAGTATATTCAGGCGAACAGGATTCCAGGAAAAACATGCCAATTGAAAAGGAAAGAATCCGAAATACGAGATACAAGAGGAGGTTTTCTATCAATTTTTAACACTTTTCATAGAAATTTAATCAAAATGACATAAATATTGGCTACGTTGTCTGCTTGCAAAGAAGACGTTAGATGGTATAATAAAGTGACTGGAAAGAAGTTTGTAATTTCGACAAAAAACATAATTGTTAGAGTAGAAATACGTTAGGATGAACAGAAAGAAACAAGTGGGGGACAAGATGAAGAGAAAGCAGGAGAAGCCGGCATATGACCGGATCGCTGCAGGAGAGCGGCTGCGCTGTCGGAGGCTTGAGCTCGGCTGGAGCAGAGAGCTGGTGGCAGAACGGCTCGGTGTCGTCAATAAATATTATGCGGATATCGAGCGGGGAACCTGCGGCATGAGTGTGGAAACACTGATTAACCTGTCCCGCTTGTATGGAGTGAGTCTGGATACGCTGATTTATGGCGAGAAAGAGAAAAAATCCGCAGTCAGTCAGGAAGAACAGCTGATGCGCGGACTCAACGGGATGCCTCAGAGTATACAGGATTACTGCCTGCGGATGCTGTGGCTGTTTGCCGACGGACTTCGGGCAGCACAGGCGGAGGCTGCAGCAAAATGCGAGACAGTACCGGAGACCGTAAAAAGCAGTTCGGACAGCAAAAAAAACTCCGGAAGTGAGGCCTGAGATGCCGGAGAAGAAAAATCAGTACATAGATATTCACTGTCATATTTTGCCGGAGGTGGATGACGGCGCGAGAAATCTGGAAGAGAGCCTGACGATGCTGCGCCAGGAAGTAAAACAGGGCGTTGCAGCAGTTATCCTGACTCCACATCAGAAACCGAACAGACGCAGCATTACCGCTGCTTCCGCACTGGAACGGACACAGAAGCTGCAGCAGGCTGCGAAGGAAAACGGAATCGACATCAGACTTTACAGCGGCGGTGAGATTTTTTGCTGCATGGATACCATCGAGCTGTTAAAACAGGGCAAGGCGGGAACCCTTGCCGGATCAGATTATATTCTGACAGAATTTTCACCGGACGAAGAATGGGCGTACATCCGGAACTGCCTGTATGACCTGCTCTGCGAGGGCTACCGCCCGATTGTCGCGCATACCGAGCGCTATCGGAACGTGGTAAAGGATTTCAACCGGGTCGAAGAATTAAAGGACATGGGCTGCCGGATCCAGATCAACGCAGGAGAACTGCCGGGACTGCTGGGCGGACAGCTAAAACGCACAGCACGCAGTCTGATAAAAGAAGAACTTGCAGATCTTATCGGAACGGACGCCCACAGAGCAGAGGGAGACCGGTCTGTATCGATGGCGGAAGGAGCCTCATGGCTGCAAAGACACTGCAGCCCGGAATATGCGGCACGTCTGCTCTACAAAAACGCAGCACACATTCTGGACAATACAGATATGGAAGACATCGAATAGAAAAAGGGGAACGAGACATGGAAAATCAAAACCAGAGAAGCAACGAGGAAACCGAAATCGATCTGGCAGAACTTTTTTGGGTACTCTGGAGAAAACTTCCGCTGATGATTGCAGTGGGACTGTTTACAGCACTCCTGGCCTTTGGGGGAAGCAAATTTCTGATGCCGCCCACGTATCAGTCTGTAACAAAAATCTATATTCTGAATAAGCAGGACAACAGCAGTGCAAATGTAACCTACAATGACCTGCAGGTAGGTACACAGCTGGTTAAGGACTATTCGGAGCTGATCAAAAGCCGTTTCGTACTGGAAGCGGTGATCGAGCAGCTGGATCTGCCCATTAGCTATGAACAGCTGAGCGGCAAGGTGGCTGTCAGCACACCGACGGACACCCGAGTAATCTCCATTACAGTGACGGACAGCAGCCCGGTTATGGCAATGAAGATCGCAAATGCGGTCCGGGAAGCAGCATCGATCCATATCCGCAATGTTATGGATATCGAAGCAGTGAATATCGTAGAAACTGCAAATATGCCGACTTATAAAGCGAGCCCCTCCGTCGGAAAGAACACGATGATGGGCGGAATGCTTGGTATTCTGATTGTAGCAGCCATCGTCATCCTTTCCCACCTGATGAACGATACGATTCAGACGGAAGAGGATGTGGAAAAATATCTTGGAATTTCCACCCTTGCGATGATTCCGCTGAATGAAGCTGACAGCAGGAAGAAAAAGAAAAAATATAAAAAACAGGCGACAAGCGGAAAGTGAGGTGACAGGGAAACATGCAGAACGTAGTAATTCGCTCCATCGAGCGTCTGGATTTCAGAACAAAAGAAGCCTATAAAACATTGCGTACCAATCTGAGCTTTGCAGGAAAAAATGTCAAAGTGATTTCCCTGACCAGCTGTACGCCAAACGAAGGAAAGACAAGTGTTTCCTTTCAGTTATGTCTGTCCCTTGCAGAAAGCGGCAAGAAGACGATCCTGGTTGACGCAGACCTGCGCAAATCTGTACTGCGGGGCCGTTATAAAGCAAACCGGGAAAAATACGGACTGTCCCATTATCTGAGCGGACAGATGGAGCTGGACGATGTATGCTGCAGAACCAACGTCAACAATTTCGATATTATTTTTGCAGGACCGATACCGCCCAACCCCAGTGAACTTCTGGGAGGCGATGCGTTCAAAAATATGCTGGAGGTGCTGCGGATGAAATACGATTATGTCATCGTAGATACCCCGCCCCTTGGCAGCGTCATCGACGGCGCGGTTGTAGGTGCGATCTGCGATGGGACGGTACTCGTTGTCGAAAGCGGCGCCATCAGCTACAAATTTGCTCAGAATGTAAAAGAACAGCTGGACAAGGTAGGCTGCCGGATTCTTGGATGCGTCCTGAACAAGGTCAACACCAAAAAGAATCCTTATTATGGAAAATATTATGGCTATTACTATGGCAGCTATTACGGCTACGGACAGGATGGCGCAGACGAAGCACAGGACGAGCTGCCGCTGGATGCAGGCTCCAAAACTGACGCGACAGCTGCTGAGACAGAAACTGCTGTACCGGAACAGAACACGGGAGAAAAGGAGGATGCAAAATGAGTACAAAAGGTCTGACCATCGGATTTTTTATTGCAGATGCAGCTTTAATTGCGGTTTGCGCATTCTTCTACTTACAAATGGACCGGACAGCGCCGGTCATCACACTGCCGGATACCGAGCAGACCTATACAACCGGCACAGATACCGATCAGCTGCTGGAAGGCGTAACCGCTTACGATTCCCATGACGGAGATGTGACAGCCTCCTTACTGATTGAAAAGGTGACAGAAACCGGAAATGACGAAGTGATCGTAACCTATGCAGCTGTGGATTCTTCCAATAACGTGGCAGAACAGTCACGGATTTTGAAGGCGGAGAAATAAACGAGGTTAAGTTGCAGGACGGATCTGGTACCTGTACCGGACAGAAGCAGGGCTGTCGGTGGTGATGGCAGTTGTTTATATCTACTTCTGGGCATGGCACACAACGGTGCGTAGGAGGCTTCTGGATAGGATCGGAAGCCTCCTACACCGGTAAAAAAGTTTGATGAACATGGATAAGAACATGCTTCAGGGAGACGGTATCAAAAAAACTTACAGAGAAAAGACTGAACTTGACCGCAACATCGAATGCAAAGGCGCATACTCTGTTGCGGAATTTGTTTTTGTGGAAAGAATTGGGGATGGAGAAGAAAAGAATGATAAATAAAAAGAATCTCCTGATTTATGCTCATTACTATATTCCAGATACTGCATCTACGGGGCAGATTCTGCGTGAATTGGCGGAGGGTATGCTGGATAAGTTTAACATCACGATCATTTGCGTGGTGCCGAGTTACTTAGGGGTCATTGATGACAAATATAAGACAAAAAAATATTACAAAGAAAAAATCAATGGTGTGAATGTGCTGCGGATCCGTGTGCCGGAGTTTACCAAGACCAATAAGAAGAGTCGCGTGAAGAACATTTTATCTTATTTTTTTGGTGCAATGGGCGCAACTTTTAAAGTTGGTAAGATGGACTATGTGCTCTCTATCTCTCAGCCTCCGGTCCTGGGCGGTCTGTTGGGTGTATGGGGGAAATGGATGAAACACGCGAAGTACATCTACAACATTCAGGACTTTAACCCGGAGCAGGTGCTGGCTGTTGGCTATACCAAAAGTAAGCTGATTACCGATGCTATGATGTGGTTCGATAAGTTTAGCTGCAAGCGCAGCGATCTTGTGATTACAGTCGGTCGCGATCTGGTGGAGACGGTCGTGAAGCGTTTCAAGGGCAAGAAAGTTCCCAAGACCGTTATGATCAACAACTGGACCGATGAGACAAAAATTTACCCACTGCCTCAGGATCATCAGAGGGTAATGGAGTTTAAGAAAAAGTATGGGCTGGATGGAAAATTTGTGATTATGTATTCCGGTAATATTGGTCTATACTATGACTTGGAAAAGCTGATTAAGGTATTGAAACAGTTCCGAAAGGGATATACACTGACAGGTGTGAGAGAAGATGGTCTGAGAACAAAAGATGGAAGAGAAGTTGTATTTGCTTTTATAGGTGCAGGATCTGTATTGCAAAAGCTGGTACAGTATAGTAACAGGCATCACTTTGAAAACATTGTGTTCATTCCGTATCAGGATAAGGCTGACTTGGTCTATAGCTTAAATGTGGGGGATGTCCACTGGTGTGTAAATGCCAAAGGGATAAAGGGAGTAAGCTGTCCGTCTAAGGCATATGGTATTATGGCAGCAGGCAAGCCGATTATTGGTGTACTTGAGGAAGGTACCGAGGTTCGCAGATTAATTGAGGAATGTCATTGCGGTAAGTGCTGCGAGCCTGGAGATTATGTGGAAGTAGCGGATATTATTCGCTGGTACATAGAAAATGCTGAATCTGATGAAGTACAACAAATGGGCATGAATGGACGGAAGTATTTAGAGAAGAACCTGACCAGAAATGTGTCAGTGAGAAAGTATGCAGAAGAGATTCTGAAGCTGTGAGGAGACGAGAGGGATGAACAGTAACTGGTTTAAGCTGGTTATGAAGATGACAAAAGTCGAATATGGAAAGAACCTCTTGCTGAAGGGGGTGCCGATCATCTTCAACAAAGGCGGTGCCAAGTTAAAGATTGGCGAGAACGTCACGATTAAGAGCAGTTTCCTAAGTAACCTGGTTGGTCTTTACAGTCGGACGATTATTGTGACTCGCGCTCCGGGAGCAGAGATCGAAATTGGCGATAATGTGGGGATAAGTGGAGCAACAATCTACGCCCGTAAAAAGATCACGATTGGTGAGAACACTTGCATCGGTGGAAACTGCAAGATTCTGGACAATGATTTCCATCCCATCGAAGCAGAGGCGAGAAACAAACTGCTTCGAGATGAAAACGGTGGTGACAGTGATCTGGTTCCGAATCGAGAGATTAAGATTGGCAAGAACTGCTTCATTGGATGCAATTCGATAATTCTGAAGGGCACAGTGCTGGGTGATGGCTGCGTTGTCGGTGCCGGTGCTGTGGTTGCTGGAAAGTTTGAGGATAACTGTGTGATTGCGGGAAACCCAGCTAGGGTTATTAAGAGGCTGGAGGGCAATAAGTGATGAGCAAAAAGAAAATCTGCTTTATTGCACAGTTCCCACCTCCGATGCATGGATTATCCAAAGCGGTTGAGACGCTGTACAATTCGGAACTCAACGCATCTGTGAATTCAGATGGCGAGTTTGAGTTTGAAAAAGTAGACATTACCAACAACAAAAACTTCTTAAAAAATCTGCTGAAGATCAGTAAGAGTAAGGCAGATTTGTTCTATTTTACAATTAGCCAGACAAAGGGCGGCAACCTGCGAGATTTAGTGATTTTCAAGCTGCTGGAACTTCAGCATAAAAAATGCCTGATTCATCTGCACGGTGGGTATTACCGCCAGTTAGTAGATAACGATATGGCTGGCTGGCAGCGGAAAGCAAATTATAAAGCAATCAAGAAACTCGCTGGAGCAATTGTTTTGTCAAAGTCTCTAAAGAAAATTTTTGAAGGAATGATTGACGAGAACAAAATCTTTGTTGTGGAGAACTGTGTTGATGACCAGTATTTTCTAACCGACCAGGAAATAGAAGAAAAACTGGCAACTTTAAAAAACAAAAAAGTTCTTCATGTCCTGTGGCTAAGCAATTTTATCAGAAGCAAAGGATATCCATTTGTTCTTGAAATGGCAAAAGCAGAGAAAGAACGTGTGGATGCAGGGGGAGAAAAACGATTTCATTTTGATTTTGCTGGAAAGTTCTTTGAAGACAGTGAGAAAACGTACTTCGAAAGCTATGTAAAGGATAATAGGTTAGAAGAGTATGTTACATATCACGGTATTGTGGGTGGAGAAGAAAAGAGAAAGCTGCTAAAGGAATGCTATATTTTTGCACTGCCTACCAGATATCCCAATGAAGGTCAGCCAATTAGTATTCTGGAAGCGATGGGAAATGGAATGTTTATTATTACCACAGATCATGCTGGTATTCCGGATATTGTGAAAGATGGCATAAATGGATTAATTATTCAAAAGAAAAATTGCGCAAGTGATTTTTTTGAAAACTTACAAAATCAAGGTACTATTGAGAAAATAGTGATAAACAATAGAAAACTTGTTGCTAAGAGGTTTAAACAAAATAATTATATTAATGCTATGGACAGAGCCTTTAGAAATATTATAAATAAGAATTAAATAAATTTGAAGTGACTTGCATCACGAGCCATTGAGAGAAGAATATAGATAAACATATGAGAAAAAATATAAATGGTAATAGCTTTCTCTTTACTGCATCTGCAAAAAGTTGTTTAAAAGAATAGGCGGATAAAGAAAATTTTTGGTGATGGCTAAAAGCTTCTCTTATTTGTAGATTGATTAATTTGTTGTTAGCAATGCGGCCTGAGATGCTTTTTAAAAAAATAATTATGTTAAATTTTGTTACGTTATAAACTTTAAAATTCTTGTTTAAGCTTTGCTACATAGCGGGAAAGTGGTCTAAAAAAATGAAGAAAATCGTATTTGTATTGCCCCATATGTTATGTGGTGGAGTAGAAAAAGCTTTGCTTTCATTAATAAATGAAATGCCCGAGGATAAGTACCAGATATCGATTATTTTGGCAGAAAAGGAAGGAGATTTTTTGAATCAAATTCCTGCAAATATTTCAGTTGATAAAATTCGCGCACCTAAAGATTCGTATGTAATTGAAGGTACTAAAGCGGCATTATTATCTTATTTAAAACGTGGAAAATTAATTAAATTTGCACGTGTATGCATAAATATAATTACTAAGGCAGATATTACCACATTAACAACGAAATTTGAAAACATACCAGCAGTTCAAGAAAAATACGATGTTGCGGTTTGTTTTCATATTCATATGCCTTTACTGTTAAAGTATGTATTATATAAAATTGATGCAAAAAATAAGGTGGCGTGGGTTCATAATGATTTTAAATCTGCAAAATTTGATGTGTGTAAATACGAAAAGCTGCTAGAACGGTATAATCATATATTTTGTGTGTCTAACCAGTTAAAAGAGGAACTATTGGAATGTATTCCGAAATTGAATAATAAGGTGTCCGTTGCACCGAATATTATATCTAAACAGTACATTAACACCATGCTCAAATATGCTGGAAATGAGAACTGTTTTGATACTAACGACAAAATCAAGTTGCTTACGATTGGAAGGCTGGAATCGCAAAAGGGATATGATTTGGCAATTGAAGTCTGTAAATTATTAAAAAATGATAAATTAAATATTCGTTGGTATGTGTTAGGAGATGGTAGTTTAAGAAATGAATTAGAAACTAGGATTGAGAAAAATTGTCTGAATGAGTATTTCTGTTTATTAGGAATTCGAACAAATCCATATCCGTATATTCGAGATTGTGACATTTATGTCCAACCGTCAATTCACGAAGGGTATGGAATTGCTGTAGCTGAGGCAAGAGTATTAAATAAGCCTATTTTATGTACGGATTTTACAGGTGCTAGAGATCAAATTATTCCAGAGGTTACAGGTTTGATTGTAGATACTAATGTTCAATCAATATATGAAGGATTAAAAACATTAATTTGTTCAGAAGATAAAAGAAAAACATTATCTAAAAATTTGTCAAAAACAAATCCTGATACATCAAAAGCAGTACAGGAAATTCTGTCTTTTTTATAAGGGGTATATATGAAAATAGCATTACTTACATGGACTTATTTTAATTATGGAACACAGCTTCAAGCGTATTCGATGTGTACATATTTAAAAAACAATGGACAAGATGTAGATTTTATAAATTATTTAACGCGTAAAGAAGATGTAATACGTTATGGAAAGAAAAACTTGTCGCATCAAATAAAACGTGTAATTAAAAAAAGTAAACAAATTAGTCTTAATAGACGCATGGCGAAAATTGGTGATGATAATATAGAAGCATTAAAAAATAGACAATATAAATTTGATACTTTTATGAAAAATTGCTTGCCGCTTACGAAAAAATATACTGCATCCGAGCTGCTTGATATTTCTGATTGTTATGATTTATATATTGTAGGCAGCGATCAAGTTTGGAGTCCAAAATATTTGGACGGAAGATTCTTTTTGGATTTTGTTAAAAATAAAAACAAGCTCGTTGCATATGCGCCAAGTTTTGGTGTTAAAAGTTTGGATCCAGAAATAACTGAAAGAGTTTCTAAATGGATACAGCGTTTTGAGTATTTATCTGTTAGAGAAATTGCAGGTAAAGAGATTATTCAAGAATTAACGGGTAAAGAAGTGCCGGTTGTTTTGGATCCGACATTTTTATTCAATAAAGACGAATGGTACAGTAATTTCGAAGCAAGTAATCAACAAGATGAAAAATATATTTTGTGCTATTTTTTAAGTGAAAATAGTTATTATTGGAAGGTTGTTAGTAAAATAGCTGATATATTAGGATTTAAGGTTATTATTGTTCCAAATACCCCAGATGATTTTGAGTGTCCATATGAAAAATATATTGATGTGGATCCTATTGATTTCGCAAAAATGATTTATGATGCGTCATATGTTATAACTGATTCATTCCATGGAACAGCCTTTGCTATTAATTTTGGAATTGATTTCCTAACGCTTGCAAGATTTTCAGAAAAATCTAAAGAGTCTGAAAACTCAAGAGTTAAATCTATTCTAGAATTGCTGAATTTTGACGATAGATTTATTGTATCAGATACAATAAGTTTTACAGTGGAAATTGATAAAGAAAAATGGAAAAAATGTGAAATGCTTTTGGAGAAGAAAAGAGAAGAATCAAAACAATACCTTGATAATATTTTAAAAGCATAATTAGAGCATAAGAAAGTAATCAATTCAAAATGAAGGACGAATGAAAAACATGCAGAGAGAAAATAAATTTTTCTTAAAGACGTTTGGGTAAAATATATCTAACGATGAGTTAATCAACATCTTTAGGACTTTTTTGCTGCTAACCATTAGAAAAAATATAGTTCATTTTCTTTGATGATTACATATAAAAAATATATGAAGAGGTAAGACTGGTGAATACTATTTCAAATTTATGTTGCGGTTGTAGGTTGTGTGAGCAAATATGTTCTAAGAACGCGATTTCTATGATTTATGATAACGAAGGCTTTTTATATCCTAAAATTGATGCAAATTTATGTGTTAATTGCGGGTTATGTAAAAAAAAATGCCCACAAGAATTATTAGACTTAAAATATAAAAAATATAAGGTTTATGCTGCAAAAATTAAAGATAACGAGGCACTAGCTAATAGTACTTCTGGTGGAATATTTTGGTTGATAGCTAATAAAGTATTGGAACAAGGTGGAATTGTATATGGCTGTGCATTACAACATGATTATTATGCGAAACAGATTAGAATAGATGCGATAGATAAATTAAAACTTTTGCAAGGTTCAAAATATGTTCAGAGCGATACGAGCAACACCTATGAACAGGTAAAGAGAGATTTGTTAGAGGGGTTATTTGTTGTATATTCTGGAACTCCCTGTCAAATTGCAGGTTTAAAATCGTATCTGAGTGTTGAATATAATAATTTGTTACTTGTTGACATATTATGTCATGGTGTTCCTAGTCCGATTCTCTTTAAAAAATATACAGAATGGCTTGAAACCAAATACAAAAAACCATTAATATCTTATAATTTTAGATACAAAGAAAATGGAGTGGGTGGACGTTATTTATTAAGAATAGATTTTGGAAAGAAAGTATATACAAAGCCAATCATGTTGGATCCATATGGTGATGCGTTTTTATCAGGAAAAACTTTTAGAGAATCCTGTTACCATTGTAAATATACTACCGTTGAACGCGTAGGTGACTTTTCATTGGGTGATTATTGGAAGCCGGAATTATTAAATTGTCCATTTGAGATATCGAAAGGTGTTTCTATGGTATTAGTAAATTCAGAAAAAGCAGAATTATTCTGGAATAGTATTGTTAACGAGGTTGAGTATAGAGAAACAAGTTTTGAACAAGCTCTTGCTGTAAGCGATGCAATAAAAAAGAGTGTTGAGCGTACAGCCGAACGAGATATTATATTGCGAAATTATGAGAACCCAGATTATTTTGAGAAAGATTTAGCTGTTGGGTTGAAATTAAAACTTAGATTAACAAGTATGATTCCGATATCACTAAAAGAAAAAATTAAATCTTTATTAGGAAGAGGAATATAAGATGACTATAACAAAAAAGGTGTTTCGATATCTGTTATTGCTCATCTCAATAGGTATATGGCTATTGGTTGTAACGATAAATTCAGAGTCATCGTACAGAATTGAAGAAACTGTGATTATTGGGTTTTATTTTGCCACTCTTATAGTGTACACATTAGTATTAAAGCAAGATCAATTGGAAATATTTTATCCGATTCATTTTGTAACACTTCTATACTTGTGTATATTTGTGTTTTGTCCGATTTATTTGATAGAAACGGGAAGAACAACTTGCAATGGCTCTTATATTATGGATGGAGCAATAAAAGCGACATTTGTGTTTTTTATTTCCTATGTTGCTTTAGTGTTGGGCTATGTATCAATAAAAACGCCAGAGTTTGATAGTTTTTCACCTGTATTAGATCATGAACTGTCAAAAGGATATAAACAGAGAATTATCATATTATGTCTTGGAATATGGGCGTTAGGAATGTTGATTAATTTATATTATTTATTTAAAAGTGGCATGTCCTTATCGTACATATTAACTTTGGGCTCTCAAGGTATTTTTGAAGAGACAAATGCAATGTCTGAAGTATCATTTGTTTCGAATTTTGGCTATTTCATGGTGATTCCTTGGTTGTATATATTATACTATTCAGAGAATCCTATACTAAAATTATTTATTACCGCCCTGACGTTTGTTCTGTATTTAGTTAGGGGTTTTAGATTTATAATTATTGTTATGGTGATTGCAATAGCCTTATGCTATTACAGAAAAAAAAGATTTCATCCGTCAAGGAAAATGTTTGCAATTGCAGTGGTTGGAGCTTTGTTATTTATTTCAATTATGGGCTTTATGCGACATGGACTTAGAACGGGTTCTGTCACTGACTGGAGTAGCTTTTCCATAGATGATATTTTATATGCATTAGAAACCAACTTTAATATATACAAGCCGTTTTATGGTTTAGTAACACATTATCCATCGCAATATGCATATACATTGGGCGGAAGTATGATTTATGATACTATTACGCATTTTATCCCTAGAGCAATTTGGCCAGGGAAACCACTGGCAATTTATAGTACTATGGCAATAGCTATGAAAAACTCTACCAATGCTTTTACACTTGATCATGCTGCGATGGCTTGGCCAAATTTAGGAGAGTATTACATGGAGTTTGGAATTATTGGAAGTGTTCTCATAATGTTTTGGTTCGGTCGAGCATTAAAAAAATCAATTCGATTATACGAAAGCACAGCAATTGATGATATTATTTTGTATGCTGTTTTTTATGGTTTTACAATGCAAATTATAACACGTGGCTATACGCCTACTATTGTTGGACTGTTAATTTTCTTGTACTTACCAGCAATTGTTATAAGAGCGTTTACATTGAAAGGAGTAAGGAAACAACAATGAGTACAGGGAAAGTGTTAGTGGCACATCCGCTTAAACAGCATTCTTTTCAAACGGCTATGGCATTGAAAGAAGCTGGCATGCTTGAGAAGTATATTACGACTGTCTATGTTAAAGATGAATCTTTAACAAAAAAAATATTACCATTTTTAAAGGGAAATACAAAGAAAAAAGCAGAATCTAGAAGTTGTCCTCCTCTTGACAATGATGTTAAACAGATATTGGAATTTGAAAGTTTAGCATATTTAGGGATGCAGAGAATCACAAAATTAAAATTATTTCGAAGATGGTTTATTAGAAAAGTTATTAACCGATTTGGAATCAAAGTTGCAAAGTATGCAATAAAACATAATGTTGATGCAGTAATTATGTATGATACTACAGCAACTACTTGTTTTGAATATTTAAAAAAGCATGCGCCTCATATAAAACGTGTGTTGGACGTTTCTATTTCAACAGGTCGTTTTATGAAGGATAATTTTGAAAAAGATATGCTTTTAACTGGTGATGAAGGACATAGGGAAGAAAGTGAGTTTCTTTGGAATAAAACTGTGATGCTAGATAGAGATCGAGAAATTGAATATAGTCAGTATTTCCTTGCCGCATCTAATATCGTAAAAAAGAGTTTGATCTATTGTGGAGCGAAAGAAGAACAAATCTATATTATTCCGTATGGCGTTGACAGAGAAAAATTTTCTTTTGTTCCCAAAAAAGAAATCACAGGAACACTGAAATTAGTGTTTGTAGGACAAGTTAATTATAGGAAGGGTATCCATCACATATGTAAAGTTGTAAAAGAAATGGGAAATGCTGTTGAACTCTTTTTGGCAGGACCATTTGATAGCGAATCAAAAATTTACGAAAAATACAAAAACTGTGATAACATACACTTTTGTGGGTTTGTTACTAGGGATAAGTTGGCGAGTTTGTATAATGATTGCGATGTGTTCGTATTTCCAACACTAGGAGAAGGGTATGGCTTGGTTATTCTCGAAGCTCTGAGCTGTGGGGTTCCTTGTATTGTTTCTAACTTAGCAGGTGGAGATGATGCAATAGTAAATGGTGAAAATGGTTTTGTGTTTAATGCAGGCGATGACAATGATTTAAAAAAGAAAATTGAATGGTTTATTGAACATCCAGGGGAAATTGAAAGGATGAGTTATGCATCAAGAAAAAGTGTGGAGAATCTTACATGGGATGCATATCATAAAGCTGTTTCTAACACATTGTCAAAAATAATAAATAAAAAGCATTCCTATAATTCATAAATAGCATCAATTAAATAGAAAAGAACCTCAAGGTAAGATTGAGTTACATCTTGGCGGATGTAAACAAAACAATCAATGACCGGAGGTTCCGTATGAATTATACGCAGAATGCAAAAATTGAACAAGTAACAGATAAGACCATGGTGGTCGGCGTTGACATCGAAAGCCAGCTTCACTATGCCAGAGCTTTTGACAATCGTGGTCGAGAACTCACTAGAAAGGTTTTCTCTTTCTGGAATGATATTGGTGGATTTAATTTCTTCAACTCTTGGATGGAAAAGTTGATGGTAGGAAACGATAAGACTGATGTTCTAATCAGCTGTGAGCCAACAGGTCACTACTGGTTTGCGCTTGCAAAGTATGTAGAATACCATCAGAAAAAGTTAGTAATGGTCAATCCTTTCTCCGTCAAGAAAATCATCAAAGAACTGGATGATAACAGTCCTAAGAAAACAGATGCAAAAGATCCGAAGACGATTGCAAAGCTGGTTGTAGATGGAAGGTATTCGATTCCATATATGCCAGTTGGGATCTATGTAGAAATAAGAGATTTGGTATACAGCCGCGGCAGAATCATGAAGCAGCATAATATCGCTGCAAACAGGATTCAGAGATGGCTTGTAATACACTTCCCTGAGTATTTAGGGATTTATTGATACAAGGTGTGATGCAGCAAGTGGATTCGCGGTACTTGAAAAAGCACCGATGCCGAAAGACGTGATCACACTTGGAGTTGATGGTATCCGTAAAATTTGGCATGAAAAGATACTGCGTGGCAGAGGTGTTACCGAAGATAGGGCGAAGACCCTAGTTGAAGCTGCACACAACAGTGTTGGAATTGATGGAGGCTATGGCACAAAGAGTGAATTATTCATGCTTCTTGAGGAGCATCGACTCTGAACATTACAACTGGAAGCTGTAAACAACGTACTTGAGAAGATGATTCAAAAATGCAGTACGTGGAGAAGTTACTCGCTATTAAAGGAGTAGGGTTAGTCACAATAGCAGGATTTATTGCTGAAATCGGTGCCATAAGACGCTTTAAGTCACCGAAACAGATTCAGAAGTATGCAGGACTCGAACTGGTTGAAAACAGTTCGGGAAAACATGAGAGAAAATCTAAAATCAGCAAACGTGGACGACGGAAGCTCAGAAAGATTCTTTATCAGGTAATGATTCCATTACTTGCAAGGAATGCTGAGTTTAGAGATATCTACGATTACTACATTACACGAGTAAAGAATCCGCTGAAACGCAGACAGGCAATGATTGCCGTAAGCTGCAAACTGATCCGCGTATTCTACGTGGTGTTGACCAAAGGTTTGGATTATGACCGCATGAAAATGAAGACAGATATCCATAGGGACAGCGATCTAATCGCTGTCTAAGCAACAAGTACTGTAAACAGGATAGCGTCTGCCATTCATGGTTCTGTAAAGCAGGAATGCAAAATATAAAGAATAAAGTAGAGCAAGTAGCTGCGTGACATTTTTTGTAGGGCATGACCCTGATAAAGGAGCATAAGCAGCACTCAACTATGGATAAGCAGAACGAAGGAATTTAGGACCCGGTTAAGTTCGGTGATCTTGGTAGACATGAGAGGTTTGTTATTGTAGATGAGGATGGGAATGAGAATGGCCTTCAAAGCTTTTTAGAAGACGCTTTATTTCTTGTACCCGGAATCATTAGAAATGGGCTCTCATAGAAGCCGCTTCATATCCAGAAAGCATTACTTTGATCGATATGTGTACTTATTGGTTGTTTGACAAAACCTGTAAAATCAAGGTGAATATTCTTGTGCGATGAAATCGCACTTCCGGAAATTTGGAAATCAGAGTTCCGGTACTCGGAAATCGCCTATTTTGTGCTTGATGACTTATCCATTTCTGTTGGGATATTTGTCAAGACCTTGCCGCATCTGCGGTGAGTAGCAGTCTTTACAAATGTCTCAGCAGAAATTATGATTTGATATGCACAAAAGCGGATCTAAAAAGTGATTTCCATATCACCGGACAGCTGATGTAAAACCATCTGGAATATTCAATCAAGGATTTTTGTCAAACTTTCACAAAGAAGAATAGAGAGGTTCATTGTGAATAGAATAACAAAAAATTACATTTATAATTTATTATATCAAATGTTTGTTTTGCTTGTTCCAATAGTTACAGCTCCATATTTAGCAAGAACGTTAGGACCAGAAAGTCAAGGCATTTCTAGTTATGTCGTGTCAGTATCTAATGTTGTTAGCTCTGTGACTTTACTTGGCATCTACAATTATGGTAATCGTCAGATTGCATATGAGCGTGATAACCCTAAAAAGATGAGTCAAACATTTTGGGAAGTATTATATATTCGTTTTATTCTAGGATTTGTAGGATGCGTAATATATATTATATTGGCTTTGTTTTTGAAAGATTATACTAAATATTTTCTTATTTATTCTGTTTGGTTAATTGCTTCATATTTGGACTGTACATGGGTTTATGTCGGATTAGAGGATATGAAACCACCTGTGATTAAAAATTTTATTGCAAAATTATTAACAGTTGTTGGTATTTTTATCCTAATAAAAAAACCAGAAGATGTAAGTGTATATTTATTTTTACTGGGTGCATCAGTCCTAGTAGCGAATTTGTTGGCTTATACTCAATTAAATAAATACGTATCCAGATGTAAAGCTGATGTATCGAATTTTGCTCCTCATATAAAAGGGTCGCTTCAATTGTTTTTGCCAACTGTTGCAACTTTAATCTATCTCCAAGTTGACAAGATAATGATAGAAGCTTTAACTAAAGAAACGAGTCAAGTGTCTTTTTACGACAATGCAGAAAAGATAGTTACTATACCACTTACATTTATCACTGTTTTAAGTACAGTAATGATGCCAAGAATTGCTAATGAATTTCAGAATAATAGATATGAAAATATTCAGATCTTTTTAATTAAGGCAGGAAAGATATCGTTATATTTGGCATTTCCGATGACAGTTGGTTTAATTGGAATAGCAGGGTGCTTTGTGCCTTGGTATTTGGGAAACCAGTATTTGCCAGTTATTGCAGGAATAATGATTATTGCGCCAATTGTAATAGGAAATTCATTGGAAGGCATATCTGGAAAACAGTATTTTACAGCTACAAATCAGATTAATGTGTTGATAAAAGCATATTTTTCTACTGCCATTTTGAATGTTATAATTAACGCATTATTAATTCCAAAATTTGGATTTATTGGAGCGGCTATTGCAACCGTTATCTCTAGCTATATTTGTGTGGCAATTCAATATTTTGAGTTAAACAAACAAATGAAAATGGCAGCATTGATCCCATGTGCAATTAAGTATTTTTTATTCTCAGCTATAATGTATGGAGTTATTGTTTTAATCACGACGCAATTGAAACCTAATCCAATATCAACAATTGTTCAAGTAATTGTGGGTGGACTAGTTTATGTATTGTTATCTGCAATTACGAAGGATGAGGTATTTTTAGAAATGCTTGATAAAGGGCTGAAAATGTTAAGGATTAGGAGAAAATGATGGTTAGAAATTTAAACGATAAATTTGATTCAAAAGTTGTTTGTGCTCTTAAAGGCATTGCAATTATCCTTATGGTGTGCAATCATTTATATCCAATACCTGAATGGATTTTCCCTAGTAATCAGTATATAAGTTTGCAAGTTGGTGCAAAAACATTGGCATCGTACTGGGGAGGATTTTCTAAAATTTGTGTGGCTATATTTGCCTTCCTATCGGGAATCGGTATGTATTATACATATAAGAAGAAAAAAACTATCGGGGGGGGGTATAAATATAATTTAAATAAGTTGATAGGTTTTTTGACTACTTATTGGTTGATTCTCATTTTATTTTATCTTCCGATAATGAGCATATCAGGTGTTTTACAATTTGAAATATCTGATTTTATTCTTAATTTATTTGCAATACGCACATCGTATATACGAATTGCATGGTATGTACGATATTATATTATTTTGGTTGTAAGCTTTCCAATATACATGTTTGTACTTAAAAATAAAAGCTACAATGCTATGGGAATAACGATAAGAATTGTCTTACTTTTGGCACTGGGAACTGTAAAGGTAGGATTAAGTTTTCTTGAATCTGGTAGTGTAATACTAGAGATGTTAAGGGAGTATGTGGATTACACGCCGATTGTATTACTTGGCTATTATTTTGGTGAAGTGAATGCTTATGAACGTTTTTTAGCAAAAGTGAAAAAAATACGTTTACTAAACAATCTATTTGCTGAAATGATTGTGTTTGCATTTGTTTTTTTAGCGAGAGGCGCTGTTAAAGACATCGTTTTATTTAAAGCGGATATACTGTATACTCCGGTGGTTGTTTATATTTTATGGAGATTTATTTTAAGATGTTGTGGACTGTGCTCTGAAGCAATGGTGCTTTTAGGAAAATATTCTTTAGAAATATGGTTTTTACACGCTATATTTTTTATAGGAAGCGAATCTGTTCAAAAAATTGCATATTGGCCTAAATACTCTGTACTTATTTTACCTTGGACTTTGTGTATATTATTACCGGTTGCTGCCATGTTTCAGAAAGCTAAAGCTTTATTAACCAACTTGGAGTCAGGTTTCAGCAAAAAAATACATCTACTAAAGAAACCATGAACAGCATTTACCAATGGATGAGAAAGTAAAAAAATATAAAATCTTTAAAAATATAGTTGCACGATTTTGACGCGTGCAGCAGCTGCTCAAAACTTTACACACCTCTTCGTGGTGAGTAGCAGGCAACGATTTGTTATGATCGGCTGAGATGTGAAGAATGAAACCTATGATATAAGAATATTATCAGAAAAAGGTATGAAAAACTATGAACACAACATTACTTATCATGGCAGCCGGGATCGGCAGTCGTTTTGGAACAGGAATCAAACAGTTGGAGCCGGTGGATGCTTCAAATCATATCATCATGGATTACTCAATTCATGATGCAATTGAGGCAGGCTTTAACCATGTGGTATTTATTATCCGTAAGGATATCGAGAAGGAGTTCAAAGGGGTAATCGGTGATCGTATCGCAGCTATTTGCTCCGCTCATGATGTAACTGTAGACTACGCTTTCCAGGATATTAAGGATATTCCGGGAACTCTGCCGGAAGGTCGTACAAAGCCGTGGGGAACTGGTCAGGCAGTGCTTGCAGCAAAGAAGGCCATCAATACACCGTTTATCGTGATTAACGCAGATGATTATTATGGTAAGGAAGGCTTCAAGGCTGTCCATGAGTATCTGGTGAATGGTGGCAAGTCCTGCATGGCAGGTTTTGTGCTGAAGAACACGCTGTCCGATAATGGTGGTGTGACCCGCGGTATCTGCATGATGGACGAGAACGGGAACTTGACTGAAGTTGTAGAGACCAAGAACATTGTAAAAACTGCAACTGGAGCAGAAACAGACGGAGTGGCTGTGGATGTAAATTCTCTGGTATCTATGAACATGTGGGGATTGACTCCTGATTTTCTGGATGTTCTGGAGCAGGGCTTCAAAGAGTTTTTCAAGAAGGAAGTACCTGAAAATCCGCTGAAAGCAGAGTATCTGATTCCGATTTTCATTGGTGAGCTATTGGAACAGGGAAAGATGTCCGTGAAAGTCCTGAAGACAAACGATACATGGTATGGCATGACCTACCATGAGGATGTTGCAGCAGTAAAGGATAGCTTCAAGAAGATGCTGGAGGATGGCGTGTACAAAGCGGATTTATTTGCTGATTTGTGATATACTAGAGCTACGGGAGACCGTGGCTTTTAGTATATGGAAGGTAGAATATTATACAAAAGGGGGAGAAGATATATGGTAAACGTCAAATCCTGCGCCTTGGCTAATTGATCTTTTTGTGCCACACTCTAAATGACACGAAAAAACTATTAGTTTTTTAGAGGAGGCTAAAGCGCATGGACCAATGAGTCGGAGGTGCTGAATAATGTGTTATCTGGTAGCGAAAGATCGTGATGCATATGGCTGTTTTGCTCTGAAAACAACGCATGGAAAGCATCTGGTAGAATGAAAGAGGGAATTGAATAAGGCCGTTGGATATAAGGGAATACAGCTTGTAACAATCAGCAGACCAACTGCGTATGGCGAGTACGCACCTTACCGCTTTGTGGATACAGAGCAGGAGTTTCAGACTATCGTCAAAGGACTTCGCCCATGAGAAAATCATGCCGTGTGGACAAACGAAACTTCAGGAGTTTACACGGTATATTTTGAAGGATGTCATATAGATTGTGATGGAAATAGAAAAGGATAATATGGGAGCGAAAAGAGCATATAAACCACGGAAACCCGGCGGCGGTCGAAAGAAGTTGAAGCCGGAGTTCGATGCCGGAAAGAACCTGAAAGAGCAGATAGAAAGTGCTGTGGCGCTTTATGATTCTGAGATGTCCTTGCAGGCCATCGCCGATGAGCTGGGATTAAATGATTATTCCGGAGCTCGCCACACCGGACTAGCGGCTCCGCCGCACCGTAATATTCAAAAGCGTTCTTTGAGAAAGAAGTCCCGGGCAATCCTTTGAAAGCGGAGTATCTGATTCCTATCTTTATCGGTGAACTGCTGGAGCAGGGAAAGATGTCTGTGAAGGTTCTGAGGACTAACGACACCTAGTACGGAATGACCTACCATGAGGACGTTGCAGCAGTAAAGGACAGTTTCAAGAAGATGCTGGAGAACGGCGTGTATAAGGACGACCTGTTCAGTGATCTGTAAACGACGATGAAAGAATCGATTGGTTTACTCGGAAAGATTTTTACGAACATCCTGACGGCCATCTATGAGCCGTTTGGATTTTCACTCCTGTTGTCCTTCTTGGCTATGTTTTTCTACCTGTATGCTTATGAGCCAATACATGATGGTGAAGGTTGGAAAAGTGCCATAGTAACATGGTATCAGAAATTCAAGGGGAGCGTGTCCTTTCGGAAGCTGTTCCTATTGGCGTTTGTTATCTCGATGATTCTGTTTAGAACCCTGTTAAACCGTAATCTGTGGATGAACCCGTTGTCCAATGTTATGGGCGGATGGGGTATTTGGGAGACCGTGAACGGCGAGCAGAAACTGACTACCGAGTGCATCGAAAATGTAATCATGATGGTGCCGTTTTCAGCAATAGTGATGTGGGCGTTCGGAGAGAAGATTGGAAACGGCTGGAAGAAAATACTGTGGTATAGTGGAAAGATGGCATTTATCTTTTCGATAAGCATTGAGATGCTGCAATTATTGCTCCGCTTGGGTACGTTCCAGCTATCGGACATCTTCTACAACACGGTTGGCGGATTGATTGGCGGAGTGTGCTACTTTGGAGTAATGAAGGCAAGAAAGCGCCTGTAAAACCGGGCGCAACTGTGGTATACTGGGAGCAGTAAGCTCCCTACGCTGTTCTGATAATCACACACCTCTTCGCGGTGAGCAGCAGGCAACAATCTATGATTGGCTGAGATGTGATGAATTGATTTTATGTGGGGATTAAAAAATGGGAAGAAAAGAAGAAAAACAATTTCCGTTAACCAGTAAAGATAACTGTGCGATATATCTAAATCGAATAATCTCCTCATGCGAGCTTTGCATGTACAGGCTTAAAAAATACAATATAGAAGGAAAGAATTTACTTATAGAATATACAGGAAAAAGTCTTGTACCCCATGAAGTATATGGTGAAATGTTGGATAAGACAACCAATATGGTGGATTATCTATTGAATCTGCTAGGAGATGCTCAAACGAGTTCAATATCATATTTTAAGTTCCGTAGTTATATATCAAAACATCCAATTGCCGATGTGATGTTGAATTCTTTGGAGGATGAAACGCAGGAACTCTTAAAGGAATTTAATAAAATGCGAAATTGGCAGAATCATATTCCAGAGTCGTTGCTGGTTGCAGAAATGGAACAAGTTGAAGCAGAAAAAATGGTGTTTCCAATGGATCCAGTAGACATAATAATATATAAAAATGTGACATATGAGTACTTTAAAAATATGATAGAAATCAATCTCTCTTTTTATGATTCTGCTCGCAAAATAATTCAGGCAGCTAAAAGAGACTATAAAAGTGTATATGGGAAATCTGTAATGTATAACAGAATATACGTGGATAAACCATTAGATTTCGATAAAAGCGAGCCGACCCAAAAATCTGCAAAAGTACAAGGGATAAAAGGAAATATTGGATTGAAGAGCGAGATTGAGGCTGGTAAGTAAATTGCTGTTACATCTTTACAGTGATATAATTAAATCATCATAACAGGAAAGAGGTTTGTGTCCTATGCCCAGAACTAAAGGTAGCAAGAATAAGCCCAAAACTGTGACTGCTGATTTTGCAACGCAGATTGCAGAAAAGCAGTCCGAAAAGGAAGCACTCACTGCTGAGATTGCATCCATCACCGCAAACATTGAAACTTTGAAGGCTGACCTGAAAGAGAAGAAGTCTGCTCTGAAGAAGGCCGAAAAAGAAGTGGCCACTCTGGAAGCAAAGAAGGCAAAGGCAGATGCTAAGGCTGCAGAAGAAGCAAAGAAAGCAGAAGCGGAATCCGTTCTGAAGAAGTTGCTTGCCGAGGGCATGAGTGCCGATGAAATCCTCGCTAAACTGAGATAACAGAAAACCCGTAATGAACGATCGTCGTGTCTGTTCATTACGGGTTTTAGGATTACAGGAATACGGATTCATCCGGCAGCATCAAATCGATAATATTCCGGCAGGTTGAGCTGCTTGATAAATGCATGGTGCTGGGCGTGATAGTGCCGTAGATCGTATCCCAGATGATGCAGTTCAAGAAGTTTCACCAGCAATGTACTGTCTGGCCGTTCAGTTTGCAAAGGTCAGAGAAAAAATCACCGAAGAACAGTACAGCTATTATATCTCCGAGCTGCTGACCATCCCGGAAAAGATGCAGAAAATTCTGGAAGACAAAGAGCGCATCCAGTGGTTTGCTGCAAAGTATGCCAACGCACATGATGTGTTCTTCGTAGGTCGCGGCATCGACTATGCAGTCTGCCTGGAAGGAAGTCTGAAGCTGAAAGAAATCAGCTACATCCATTCCGAGGCCTACGCTGCGGGTGAGCTGAAGCATGGTACCATCAGCCTGATCGAGCAGGGAACACTGGTCATCGGCGTTCTTACCCAGAGTGAGCTGTACGAAAAAACCATCAGCAACATGCTGGAATGCAAGAGCCGTGGTGCATACCTGATGGGGCTGACCACTTACGGAAAGTATGAAACGGAAGATCAGGTGAACTTCACAGTCTATGTGTCGAAGGTGGACGAGCATTTTGTCGGCAGTCTGGCTGTGATCCCGCTGCAGCTGTTAGGCTACTATGTATCTGTTGCAAAAGGTCTTGACGTAGACAAGCCGAGAAATCTGGCGAAGAGCGTTACTGTAGAGTAATAGAATTGAGGAAGTTCGGACAGAGCCGGGATTTTGACACCCGGAGAAGAAGTCCATGAGAAAATCATGCCGTGTGGACAAACGAAACTTCAGGGGGTGGTGGTTCCTATAACAAGGAGCCGCCACTCTTTTTTTGTATGGAAAACGAAGATGCCTTGATATTTTTGAAAATCACGGGTATAATAATAACAGAACAGAAAATATAAAACACAAAAATGTGAATGGAGGGCAGTATGGAAACATTATATGAGTATCTTTTAGAAAACTACAAACCGAATGAGCCGATTTTCCTTGCTGAGCTTCAAATTGAAGGTATGAGCCGCGCCAACCTTCGACAACAGATAAAAAAACTCACGGATGCTGGAAAGGTAAAGCGGTTTGATAATGGAGTTTACTTCTTGCCGAAAAAAACGATTTTCAAATCAGGGTCACAGCTTCCACCAGAAAAAGTGTTGGAATGTAAATATCTAAGAGATAAGGATAAGCGATGCGGCTATGTGAGTGGTTTGATGTTCTTTAACCAGATGGGGCTGACTACGCAGGTTCCGATGTTATATGAAGTTGTATCAAATAAGGCTACGAATGAATACAGGGAAACATCTCTGGCAAAGTCGCGGGTGATCGTTCGTAAGCCGAAAGTGCCAGTGACAGAATCCAATTATAAGGTACTACAATTTCTTGATTTGCTGAAAGATGTAGATGTGTATTCCGAAGTTACGGGAAAGCCTTTGCAGGAACGGTTGTACCAATATATGAGTGATGCAAGTTTGAGCCTTTCGGAAATGGAACCGTATTTTTCTTATTACCCGGATAAGTTGTACAAAAATTTGGTAGAAACGAGGGTGATTTATAATGGCATACTTGCACAGTGATAGAGAACAATTCCGGGATGCGATTGATTTGGCCTATGAGCAGACTGGTGTTATGGTACAGGCAATCGAAAAAGATTATTATGTTACGATGTTGCTGCGGCTTTTGGCGCAGAAGATGCCGTATATCGTTTTTAAGGGTGGCACATCACTGAGCAAGTGTCATAAAGTGATTCGCCGCTTTTCGGAAGATATTGATATTACGATTGATATGTTGCTGTCACAAGGGCAAAAGAAAAAGATAAAGCAGGCAATCGTGGAGTCGGCAGAAAAACTTGGAATGACGATTGAGAATCTGGACGAAACTAGAAGCCGCCGTGACTATAATCGTTATGTGATCGCATACGATTCAGTCATTCCAATGGCAAGTAATGCGCTGAAAGCGGCGGTTTTGTTGGAGACGTCTTATACGGCAGTATCCTTTCCGACTGTTTTATTGCCTGTCCATAGCTACATTGGTGACATGATGGAGCAGGAAGCCCCAGATGTGATTGAAGAATATAATCTAAATCCGTTTGAAATGAAAGTGCAGGGAATTGATCGAACACTGGCGGACAAGGTTTTTGCAGTTTGCGATTATTACTTGCAAGGAAAAGTTGCAAAGCATTCTCGCCACCTCTATGATATTTATAAGTTGCTGCCGCTTGTTCCACAGGATGAGAATTTTAAAGAATTGGTAAAAGAAGTACGAGCAGTTCGCGAACAATCGGTCATTTGTCCATCTGCATTGCCGGAAGCTGATGTTCCGGAATTACTTGAAAAAATCATAAAGGAAAAAGCATATAAGCAGGACTATGATAGTCTGACAACGCAGCTATTGGAAGAAACCGTGCCGTATGATACTGTGATAGCTACATTGAAGAAGGTTGCAGAAAGCGGCCTTTTTGAAAACAACTAAAAAATTGAGAAGCCATCCACAGGACTTTCAGAGAGAAGTCTTGTGGATGGCTCTTTTCTTGTAGCTTCTTAGTAAGCGATTAAATCTTGGGTAGCTTTACTGTCTACGTTTTTAAACTCATAATGATAGTAAATAGCTGAAAATGAAAATCTTTTTATTGGTTTTTATCCCGCTTTTTTCATGATATCCACAAGCTTTCGGGGATAGCGGAACTTATTCGTGCAGTTCAAAACTTATACATCCCGGACTGTGGATAAGTAGCTAACAATCAAGAAAAAAGCTTTGTTTTTCATGCGATTTCAGCAAGATTTGCTTCCGTCAAAATGACGATGCTGTTTTCTGACCGGTTTGTCAGCATCACTGCTTTCCTGTATAATGGAAGTATCTTTAAAGGAAGGCAGGACGCTGAAGTCCTGCATTCAGGAATTTCGGGAGATATTTCAAAAGAAAAACATGCCGTACTTATATCTTTTTATTGAAAAATACAAAAACAGCGATTTGAAAAAACTTTCCCGTTTTGCATCCGGACTGGAAAAAGATTTATCTGCCGTAGAAAATGCTGTAGCCAGCCCTCTATCGAATGGTTTTCTGTCGGGCTATCACATGAATAAGCAGCACTGGATTACGATTTTGTTGGATGGAACAGTAGGAGAATCGAAAATATTGGATTTTCTGAATATGAGTTATGATTTAATTGATGGATTGCGGAAATGATAAGAAGATTTGAAAATAAGGATTTGGATCAGGTAATGTCCATATGGCTTCAGGTCAATATGGAGTCACATTTTTTTATAGAGGCAGATTATTGGAAAAATAACTATGAAATGGTCAGAGAAATGATTCCAAAAGCTGAAGTATTTGTGTCAGAAGAAAATGGACAGATCAGAGGATTTATCGGTTTGATTGATACCTATATTGCAGGAATTTTTGTAAGAGTAGCGGAACAATCGAAAGGTGTCGGGACGGAACTGCTTCATACCGTTATGAAGTTACGAGATAATTTGAGGCTGAATGTTTATAAGAAGAATACGAAAGTAGTGTCATTTTACCGGCACTATGGATTCCAAATTATTAATCAGGGAATAGATGAGAGTACATTAGAAGAATATACGATGGAATGGCATCGTTAGGCGATTAAAAATGTTTCTTATGAGCAAGAAAAAAGATACAATAAAGATCAAGATGGAGAGGAAGGTGGAACCATGGCAGTAGGACAGATTACGTGGGAACGATTCATCACGAGCAATCATGATGCACGTGGCGTTAGATATAAATTTGAAGATTTGAGCAGACAATTATTTACATATGAATTCCTTTCTCAGAATAACGTGTGCAAATATGTTCATAGTAATCCGAATAATCCAGGAATCGAATCAGAACCTATATTGGATGAAGTAAACAACAGATACATTGGTTATCAAGCTAAATTTTTTGATAATGATGCTGATTACAATCAAATCAGAGAGTCGGCACAAAAAGCAGTTAAGCATTATAAAGGAAAGTTAGATCTCATCTATTTATTCTGTAATAAGGCGCTCACAACTACCTGTGATAGTTATATGGGCATTGAGAAATTGTTAAACGATGCCGGGATTGCATTACAACCGATAACGGATACAAGTATACTTGATCTAGTTCGAAAATATCCGTTTTTGGGGAAATATTACTTTGATGATCATGGTATTTCACATGAGTGGTTTGTAAATAAGGCAGCTATAACAGTTAATATTCTTGGTGAACGTTTTAATGCCGATTTTAATGTAGATACAGAGGCATCAAGGAATTTATCTATTTTTTTGCAAAACCAGAGTGCATTAGATTATTACAATGATAGAAAAAGAAATCTTGTCGAAGAAATTTCTTCATTACGGTGGGAACTTGATGGTGATAGCTTATATAAATATGCTCGTAAACTTTCTGAATTCATTGTCACAATACCAGATGTGAAGTTCGATTGTATTCATGATGTTAAAAACTGGCAAGGAATGATTTCTACAGCATTTGAACATGATATGACCGAAATAGAAACAAAAATTGCGGATGCACAATTTGAGTATGAAGAAATAAAAGGTAGGGACAAAAATAAGGCAGCTGGATTAATAAGATATCTGGGAAAATTAAATAAACTCAAGAATTTGTTTTATCGGTTAGAGTTATCTGAAATTGAGAGGAATCTGCTTAACAAAAAGATTCTGATAGTTGAAGGAAAAGCTGGTATTGGCAAGACACAACTCTTTGCAAACGAAGCGATTTCGTTACTTAATGCAAACGAGAATGCTTTGTTAATCATTGGGAGTGATTGCCTTTCTGATATCAACATATTCGAACAACTAAAGAATAATTTGAGATTAGATTTTGATTTTGAGGATCTCATTGATATTTTAGAAGTAATTGGGGAAACAAATGGAAAAATAGTACCAATTCTTATTGATGCATTAAATGAAAGCTGGAAACCACAATTGTGGAAATCTGTTTTGCCTATATTGTACAAAAAAGTAAGTGAAAAGAACTACGTCCGTTTGGCTGTTTCGTTTAGAAGTGAATATCAGAATTCAATCCTTCCAGAACGATTCCTTGAATTGGATAATGTTGCGAAAATGGAACATAGGGGATTCAGAAACAATCCACTTGAGGCTGCAAGAAAATTTCTTGGTTATTATGGAATACAGTTTACTCCACTGCATATGTTCACTGCCAATATTGACAATCCATTGTTTTTAACGCTGTATTGTAAAACATATCAAGGTGATGAAGTGGAGTTGCCGGTATTGTATGAGAGACTTTTAGAAAAGGCTAATGACAAGCTTCATATGAAATTGGAAAAAGCTATTGAAACAGCAGGTTACGATCAATCAGATAACTTAGTTCTGCCTATAGTGGAAGCTATATCTAAACAGACTCTTCTTACAGGAAAGCGTCATTTTGAAAAAAGTGAGATAGAATCGATGCAAATTTGGGATTCATTAGGATTGGTAGCCAGGCCATTTATTACGCAGCTCATACGGGAAAATATTCTTCACGACTATGAATCGGATGGCAAGAATTATGTGTATTTTTCGTTTGATCAGATGAATGACTATTTCTCGGCAAAGACAATTCTTTCAATGTTTCAGACTGAAGAAGAAATTAGAAAATATGTTTATGAGCATGTGTTAGGTATTGTTGATGGGGAATTTAAAAACTGGGGAAGCGAAGATTTGTTCGCACATGTTTGTGCTTTATATGCCAAAAGATTTGGAAAAGAATGCATAGATATTATACAATCTATAAACGATGAATCAGATAGGGAGGATTTGTTTAGAACATATATTGAATCTTTTGAGTGGAGAAGTAAAATCTATTTATCCATTCCGGAATTGTTAAAACTGTGTAACGAGTATTCTATAGAACCGTCTATTTTATGGAATGTATTTATAAACAATTCGGTAAAACAAGGCCATCTGTTGAATGCAGATGCCTTATACGATGTACTGAAGAGGTATTCCCTTGCCAAAAGAGATTATCTTTGGACAACATTCATTAATGGGAGAAATTCAGATGATGATCGTATTGTTCAGTTAATTGAAATTTACAACAAAGGAGAAGTACTTGAGGTTTCTGATAAAGAACAAATCAGGCTATTACTGATTCTCTTCTCATGGGTACTTACTTCTTCAAATCGCTGGCTTCGTGATACAACGTCGAAGGCTATGATTGAAATTTTAAAAGATCATTTTGCGTATACAGAATATCTTTTAAAATTGTTTTCTGATGTAAATGATCCTTATGTGATTCAGAGACTTTATGGGATTGTATTTGGAGCTTGTGTAAAACGTAATTATGAAAATAAGGAAACATTTAAGTCATTGGTTTGTTTTGTGTTTGATGGCATCTTTAATAAGGATACGATATATCCGGATATTTTATTAAGAGATTATGCAAGACTTATTATTGAACGATATTTGATGGAGTATCCAGGTGAACTTCAAGATTATGAATTTGAAAAAATAAAACCACAGTATAAATCAATTCCTATTCCAGATATAGATGATCAAAAATATTCAGATAAAGACTTTAAAAACGGTTTATTTTATATTCAGCATTCTATGCGATTCGAAGGAATCGGTATGTATGGAGATTTTGGTAGATATGTTTTTCAAAGTGCATTACGAAATTTTGAGGTAGATGACTACAAAATATTCAATTATGCCATGTATTATATCATTAATGAACTGGGATACCAGGGAGAGTTATTCGATGATTATGATAGATTTGTGAGCCGTTTTTCATATGACAGGCATCGTGTATTAAAGACAGAACGTATTGGGAAAAAGTATCAGTGGATTGCTATGTATAATATCTTAGCTCGAATCTCAGATTATTATCCCATGAAGAAACGGTTTTCGATGGAAGAGGAGATTGTATCATACGATGGTCCGTGGGAGCCTTATGTAAAAGACTTTGATCCAACATTGAATGCATATAATTTATTATGTGATGATGCCCCTTATTTTTCACAAATCAATGAGCATATAAGGGAGTCCGTTCAAGAGAATCATACTGTTAAAGACGATTCTGCATTTGATGAAGATATATGGACGAACTCTAATTCGATTTTTTTTGTACATCAGAAAGAAGACTTATTATTAACCGATGATGGAGGAAATCAATGGGTTGTTCTGTCTAAATACGCCGATACCGGTAGGAAGGATCTAGCATATGACAAACTGATGGTGTGGAATTGGTTGTATGGATATTTTGTTACGGATGAGCAATTGGCTATATTAAAAGAGTATGCAGGTAAAAAAGTGAATCTGCTTAATAGTGATATCACTGGGATCCCAGAAACGTATACTCTGTATAGCAGGGAGTATCCATGGTCGAGTGGTAGTAAATCTGTGTTAGGCTGGCAATGGAAAGATATTGAATTAAGAACCGGTGAAACAAAATTGGTTACCAGTACAGTTGAAGAACCACAGTTTTCTTGGATAGATACATTATTGAAGAAGTACTCAGGTAAAGCTGATGCTGAGGAAGTAGAGTTTGAATCGGAAATAGATTTAGATGAAGACTTTAAAATTCCGACCGTTACCAAAACATACACAAAAGAAGAAACGGTGACAATAGACTTGGGTAAAGTGCTAAATGCTACGCAAGACTTAATATGGGAGGAAGAATTTGATGCATCTAAAGAAGATGCTCTTTCGTATTTCCATCCATGTGCAGAAATCATTAATACGTTGGAACTTAGGCAAAAGAAGTATGATGGATATTATTACGATGAAGCAGGTGTACTCATAGCTTTTGATACTGATTTGACAAAACAAAAAGCTGGATTGATTATTCGGAAAGATGCTTTGGACAAATTCTTAGATATTAAGAAGTTTCATCTTGTATGGTTTGTAAATGCATCTAAAGAGATACATGACAAAACTCTCATGATTACCAAGTTCACAGATTGGACTGGATTATTGGAATATACCGGTGATTCTGTACAAGGCGAGTATTATACTATAGAGTCTTGACAACTTATATGGCAAATGAGGATTTGCCGGTGGAACAAGTATGGGTGTATAAGGAAGTAGAGGTGTACCGAAACTAAGTGTGAGCTTCCTGTGAGAAGTATCACTCAATATAAACCCTGAAAAGGAGAATATCGTGTATTGAGATTGCAAGGTTGAAATCCCTAATGAAGTAGGCAAATCAAGACCGGTGCTGACAGAAGCAGCTGCCTTAGAATAGGAACATTTTTGGTCATCAGAAAGATCATGGAAGAGTACAATTTTCCACATATGATCGCAGAACATCTGGGATCCAAGAATGCCGGATTATTTCTGGATCTGGCTGCTTATTCGATTATTACAGAGGGGAACGCAGCACAGCATTATCCTACATATGCGTATAATCATCCGCTTCATGGATAAGAACGGTTACGAGTTCATCATTATGATGAAAGGGATGAAATCACTGGTCTGTGATCTCGTCCTGTCGGCAAAACTGATAAAATGGAAGCCAAGGTATTTGACGGTCCGATTTGGATACAGGCAAAGCAGGTTAGCCGATATTTTAAGGATAACATTATGGCTTCTTACACTGTCAGGGATAGTGAGACGATAGAACATCGAATCGTTTATAACTGGCCATTGACGGTTTTTGAGGAATTGGCAACAAATTGTATTTTACATAAACAGTATGAATCGCCTAATTACATCGGTATTTATATTTATAATGACAGAATAACATTTGTGAACCATAATCGTCCTGTGCCTCCTGTTACAATTGAGGCGATGAATAAAGAAACCCGATTTGATGATCGTCAGTATTTGAATCCGGAACTGAAAGAAATGTTTTTTGCACTTGATTTGATAGAGTCATATGGTTCAGGAATTCGACGTGCAAAGGATGCATTAAAGGAGAATCATTCACCGGAATTGCAATTTTTGCCGGATAACGATACCGATGATTATACAATGGCGGTGGTCATGATTAATGAGGAATTTGCTGCCATTCGTGAGGAAGAACAGAAGAGTTCGGATGTCACCAAAGAAATTACCAAAGAAATTACCAAAGAAATCACCAAAGAAATCAAGAAAATAATGAAAGAAAATCCGACAATTAGTGCTAATGAAATAGCGTAGATTCTGAATGTGAAAGCTGAAGCAGTACGCTACCGTATCAAATTGATGAAGAAATCAGGAGAGATTACAAGAAAAGGTGCTACTAAAGCCGGCGAATGGGAAGTAATTGAGTAAAACATAAAAATTGACAACTAAAATGAAACAGATATGTATCTGCTTTTAAGAATGATCCGGCGAAAATTCAGAACAGGGATGATGTTATAACTTATCTGATTCATCTGGGCTATCTTGGATACAACGAAGAAAATGGAGAAAAGCAATGAAAACAGCTCTTGTAACGGGAGGCAGTTCCGGTATCGGACGCAGTACGGCCGCGGCACTGAAAAATGCTGGGTTTGCAGTCTATGAATTCAGCCGCCGGAATGTACCGCAGGATGGAATAAAACACATCAGCGTGGATGTGACCGATGAAAATGCGGTTCAGAAGGCAGTAGGAGAGATTCTTTCGGAAGCAGGGAAGCTCGATATTGTAGTCAACTGTGCTGGCTTCGGCATCTCTGGCGCGGTGGAGTTCACACCGCTTGATCAGGCAAAGGCACAGTTTGATGTGAATTTTTTCGGCACAGTCAATGTGAACAAGGCAGTCTTGGCGTCCATGCGAGAAGCCGGGAAAGGGCATATCATCAACATCAGCTCTGTGGCAGCGGTCGCACATATTCCGTTCCAGGCATTCTACTCCGCCAGCAAAGCGGCGATTTCCTCGTACTCCTGCGCGCTGGACAATGAGGTAAAGCCTTATGGCATTCAGGTGACAGTTGTTGAGCTGGGTGATATCCACACAGGCTTCACGCAGGCACGGCAGAAGGTAATCGTTGGCGACAAGGAATACGGAGGCAGAATCTCACGCAGTGTTAGTCAGATGGAGAAAGACGAGCAGAATGGCGCGAACCCGGAAGTGATCGGTGCATACATCGCGAAAATCGCAGAGAAGAAGTGCAAGCCGATTTGTGTGGCAGGAGCGCAGTACAAGTTCCTTAGCCTGCTCTGCAAGCTGCTGCCCTGCGGTATTCGAGGAAAAATCGTTGGAGCGATATACGCGAAATAGCACCACGGTTGGATATACTGTATGATCAGAGCGATATATAGCTGTGAAGGAGTGGGACAACGGATACCTTGTTGTTATGGCAAAGTATAAGTACAACAATAAACCGGAAGAAGAATACATGACAATAGAATGCTCGCAGAGCGTGCATTCTATTGTTTTAGGATAATCATAAATGATAGTATTATTAGTAATAATATAAATACTACATCGCAAGTACCTTTTTTGGGTAAAGGGCCAAGGATGATCTGCCATATCAGGAATAGTAGAGTTGAATTTTTGTTTTATATTTGATGGAAAAGTGTTCATAATGAAAGAGTGGCTCTTTAGTTTGGTAACTGAAAGCATCCAGCGCCTGACCCCGGGAAAAAAACAATACATAAAAACGTGCAGATGCACATAAAATGGGAATGGATATTAAAATTCAACTTGTTTTGTGATAGAATATCATTACTAAAAAACGTGCAGATGCACGGAAATGGGGAGTGTGACAATGGAGATTAAAAGAGACGCTTACCTACAACTGCTGATTGAGCGAAAAGATAATGGAATGATAAAGGTGATTACCGGCATTCGTAGATGTGGCAAATCCTTTTTGCTGTTTACCATCTTTAAGAGATACTTACTGGAGAACGGCGTTGATGTTGATCATATTATTGAGATTGCATTGGACGGTATTGAAAATGAGGAACTAAGAGATCCTAAGGTGTGTTTCAAGTACATCAAAGATGTCATGAAAGACGATGGCAAATACTATCTGCTTCTTGATGAAGTGCAGTTTATGCCACAATTTGAGGAAGTGTTGAACAGCCTGCTTCGCATGCGCAATATTGATGTGTATGTCACCGGAAGTAATTCCAAGTTCCTGTCCAGCGACATTGTGACCGAGTTCCGTGGCAGAGGTGATGAGATTAGAATCTATCCTCTCTCCTTTGCAGAGTTTTATTCTGTCTATGACGGCGATTATGATGATGCCTGGGATGACTACATGATCTACGGAGGATTGCCGCAGATCGTAAGTTTTCAGAGCGAACGACAGAAAGCAGACTATCTAAAGAACATCTTTGCTAATGTATATCTGAAGGACGTTATAGAGCGAAACAAGATTCAGAATGTGGACGAGATCGGTATTTTGGTTGATGTGCTTGCTTCCGCAATTGGCGCACCTACTAATCCAACGAAAATTGCCAACACATTTTCCAGTGAACGTCAGATGAGCTATACCAACAAAACAATCTCCAACCACATAGATTATCTGGCAGAAGCCTTTTTGATTTCTAAGGCTAGCCGTTATGATATTAAAGGCAGAAAGCATATTGGCGCTAATTTGAAATATTACTTTACTGATCTGGGATTGAGAAATGCCCGACTGAATTTCAGACAGCAGGAGCCTACTCACATCATGGAGAATATTGTTTATAATGAGTTGTTGATCCGTGGCTATAATGTTGATGTGGGTGTTGTGGAAGTATTTGACAGGAATAAAGAAGGTAAGCGTGTTCGCAAGCAGTTGGAGGTTGATTTTGTAGTAAATCAAAGCAGTCAAAGATATTATATTCAGGTTGCATACGACATGACCTCGGAAGAAAAGCAGACTCAGGAGTTCAATTCTTTGCGTAATATCCCGGATTCTTTTAAGAAGGTTGTCATTGTAAATGGAAGTAAGAAACCTTGGAGAAATGATGAGGGATTTGTCATTATGGGAATGAAATATTTTCTTTTGAATGCAAATAGTTTGGAATATTAGTTTTGCTTGTTTATAAAGGCGCATATGTAATTTGGAGACTTACAAAGATTAAATAAGAGGTCGTTATGTTAAAAATATATTTAGGAAATATGGAGAAAGCGATTTATCATCCTCCGACTTATTTTGATAATCAATATGAGGATGAATGGATTACAAAAGAATTATCAATCAGGATGATTAAAGAAGTTGATAAATCAGATGTGATAAATTCAAGTCTGATACAGAGTCCGGTATTGGGAACAATTTCTGCGAAAGAACTATCAGGTTCTGTAAAGACATTGATGCTAATGGCATTTAAATAAAGATATATAAAGTAAAGATAAAATAATTACAGATTTAATCAATTACCCATTCCATTCCTTTCCGTCCCTCTTAATTCTTTCTCTCTCCATGAACTATCGGAACGGAAGCGAAAGGAAACGAAAATACAGAAATGATAATCCGTTCAGAAAATTAATAATTCATAGAGAGCGCAAGCGGTCTATCCGATTGCGCTCTTGTCTGCCCCAAAGCAAAGTCAGAGAAAGCCGTCAAGGACGCGAAGCGTGAAGTTTATCCTTGACGGCTTTCTCTGACTTTGCTACTCACTACCTGTCAAAACGGAATTGCAGAATAGCTTTGATAAGCTGTGTTTTCAAACGGTCTTGAATATCGTCGTTAATATATCCTCGATATTTGGACAGATATTTAATGCGTGGACTGTAATGTTGTAAAACAAGTTCAATCGCTTCCGGTTCTCCGGCGACTGCCTTTTCAATGACTTCAAAGGGTATCAGCTTCTTGTTCCTCATGTTCTAATCTCTCCATTTCTTTTCGCAGCTGTTTTAGTGCCGCTAATTTCCAGTAATTTGCTGTACTTCTGTTTCGCCCATACTCTTTTCCGATTTGAGCGTCGGTATAACCGAAGAAAAAGTACAGGAACAAAACATTGCGTCTTTGTTCGGTCAATTTCAATAGTGCGTCGGCTAACCGCTTACTTGCGACAACAATCTCTTGCCCTTTTACAGCAAAGACGGTCGGTTGGTCGTACTGCTCAAAATAGGTATCCGTTGTGAACGGTTCAAGCGGTGTTTCGGATATTAAGTATTCAAGCGATACTTCTCGTTTCTGCTTCCGTCCAAAATCACGATAGGCAGTCATTTGTACCTTTTTTCAGACCGTCTAAATTAACAGTATCAACAATAGTCACACTTTTACCAGCGACGATTGATTTTTCACCTGTTGCTTTATCGGCAGCAGTCGTATGGATAGTGATTTCTGGTTCGTATTCATCTGTCAGCGTACCTAAGTCAATCACGGTCTTATTTCTTGAAACTACCACATCAAAAGCAGGAATCAGCGTCATTCCCTTATTGGAATCGCAGCGCAATTCCTCAATCGTATAGGTATCGTAAGGCAAAGTTGACCGGGGATGTCGTATTAGACGAAGCTACGCTGACTTTCAAAATTATCTAATCAAAACAGGACGTTCATTTACAAAGTGGGATTCTCGGGTTACTATTTACCCCCTAAAATATGATATAAAAACCAATATAAATGTCATATCATTACAAATGTATTGAATTAGAAATGATTAGGCATTATAATAAACAAAAACGGAGGTGTGAAATATGTCAAGTACAATACAAATTCGAGTCGATGATGAGTTAAAAATGAAATCCGATCAGCTTTTTAAAGATCTTGGGACAGATACAACTACAGCAATTCGGATGTTTTTAACGCAAGCTGTAGCAAATAATGGTTTTCCATTTGAAATTAAAAGAATCGTACGAAGTCCATATAGTCCTATGACGGAAGAGGAGATTTTAGAAAAACTGGAGAAATCCAGAGAGTCAGCAGCAAAGGGAAATCACAAATCAGCGGAAGTGGTTGTTTCAGAACTGAGAGGAAAATATGGATTATAAGGTTGTCGTTACATCAGATGCAGAAGAAGATTTGGATAGATTTCTTCAATATCTTCTCTTTGAAAAGAAAAATGAACAAGCAGCCGGAAATATTCTTGACGATTTTGGAGATACATTAAATTGTTTGAAAAATGTTGCAGGAAGTTTGTCTTTATGTGAGAACCAAAGACTTAGAGCGTTAGGTTATCATAGAATTAATTTTTTAAGACATCGATATTTTATGCTCTATAGAATCGAAGAAAATACGGTGTTCATAGATGACATATTTCATGAACTTCAAGATTACGAAAACAAAATGAAATAAAATCGAGATAACAAAATAAAGGAAAAGTGCATTCACACTTTTGGGAAAAGAGACGATTGATTTTTATAATACTTCTGATACCAGAGGGACAAGCCAATTCTATGGTTTGAATTATCAGAAGACAGGTTTTCTGCAGAGAATGACAAAAGATATACACACGAAGAAGTGTTTGCAAATCTTCGGAGAAAAATAAATGGCTAATACAAATTATGAGTTAAGATATTTGCTACTATTTTACCGGGATTTGGAGGAAAAAATAGTATATATAGCAGAAACTTTGCAAAATCCCCAGGCAGCAAATAATCTGTTGGATGATGAACCTAATGAGGGTTGGTGTATGATGTTGTTAAAACCTATGTAACTGAAAAAATAGGTGACTTAACTGGTTTGGAGGTTATGGCAACATGTCCGAGAAGTAGTCAAAGTAAAATAAGAAAGAGGAACACCGGAAACGGCGTTTTCTTCGGAATAGTAGATTTGCACAAAGAAGTTGAAGAAAATATATAAAAAATGCTCAAAATATAAAAAAGTGTTGACGAAAAAATTGATTTGTAGTATTCTTTTTGTAAATAAATACGAAACAGGGAATCATAGGCTTGTTACTTAATCTTGGTTATTAAGGCAAATTCTATAATATGACTGTAAGAGTGACCAGTCATTTATAGAGTTTGTCTTTTTTGTTGTTTTAGGGAGGAGGTGTGATAGTGAAAGAAGATACAGGGCAAATTTTGATTGTGGATAAGATTGTTAATAATAATATTGTGATAGCGAAAGATTTTCGTGGTCGGGAAGTAGTTGCCATAGGGAAAGGAGTCGGGTTTCGTAAACGTAAGAATGAAGCGGTTCACAGATCTGAGATCATGAAGACATATGTGCTGTTGGACAAAGTTGACAGCGGTGTGCTTACGTTGTTTGAGGAAATACAATTTGAAGTTATTGAAACTTCGCAAAAAATTATTGATTATGCTCAGGAAAAGTTGAACGTTAAATTTAATGTAAATTTGTTAATGAGTCTGTCGGATCATATTAACTTTGCATTAATCCAATACCGGCAGGGAAATCACGTACCCAAACTGGTGAATGAGGAAGTAAAGCGTTTTTATAAAGAAGAATATCATATTGGTGAAATTGCCGTCCAAATGATTAATGAAAGATTTCAGATTCTTTTTCCAAAAGACGAAGCAACGGCTATAGCGTTTCATTTGATTACGGCAACAGAGAACAAGTCGAATCATCAGATGATGATTATCATGAAGGCTGTTTCGGATATTGTAAAAATTGTAGAAGACTATCTGAATGTCTCTTTACATGAAGATACCATGGCTTATTCGAGATTTGTTATTCATCTAAAATTTTTGTTTAAAACTGTTTTGTCAAAGCAGAATGTACCGGAAGTTGCAGGGATGGATTTCATTTTTACTCAGATTAAATCAGAATATAAAAATGTTATAGAGTGTGTGAAGAAAATCGCAGATTATATTATGGAAAAATTTAATTACCGATGTACAGACGGGGACTGCATTTATCTTATGTTACATGTTGTACGATTATATGAAACTACATTGAATTGAATGGAGGATGTGCTATGTCAAAAATTGATTATCAGGATTTATCTGCAAAAATTATGGACAATATCGGCGGAGTAAAAAATGTAAAAACAGTTACGCATTGTGTGACGCGATTGAGGTTTTATTTGCATGATAGAAATATAGCGGAAGATAGTGAAATAAAAAAACTGCCGGGAGTCCTTGGAGTAGTATATGGGAATGGACAATATCAGATTATATTGGGAGAGCATTTATTTAATGTTTACGATAATATCGTAAAAAATTATTCTGTAGAAACAGAGGATGCTATTGATGAAAATCTCGATGAAGATTTAGTGCAAAGCAGTGAAAAGAAGAACTTTAAATATTATTTCAGCAAAGTGATCTTGTTTATGGGACAGGCAATGACTCCGTTTATTACTGTTGTTTACGGAGCCGGAATGTTAAGAGTTGTGCTTTCTCTGGTCAGCTACTTTGCGCCGGCTGCTGCGGAGAGTTCTACATATCAGTTGTTTGATTTTATGTCGCAGGCTCCGTTTTATTTTATGCCGATTCTGGTAGCTTATGGAACATCAAAAGTATTGAAAGCAAACCCCGCTTTTTCAATCGCTATGGCAGCGGCGCTTTTATACCCGAATTTTATCGCTATGATGGAAGCCGGAGAAGCAGTGACAATGATGAAACTTCCGGTTTATTTAACGACATACGGAAGTACGTTGCTTCCGGGAATTTTCTCGGCAATACTGGTAGCCTATCTTGAAAAATTATTTTATAAAATCATACCGGGAATGTTGCGGTCTGTATTTGCACCTTTATGTGTTTTCCTGATCGGATATCCGTTGACAGTTCTCGTACTTGGTCCTGCAGGCGCTGTTGTTGGATCATGGATTGTAAAAGCAATCGTATTTATACAGGCTCATGTGGGAGGATTTGCGCCTGGAATTATTGCGGCAACGCATCCGTTTTTGGTAATGATGGGAGTTAATATGTTGATGGTTGCACCGATGAC
>OJUG01000372.1_pt1 | contig 71969 bp, 56 predicted proteins | sample 1599841 | NCBI WGS metagenome assembly OJUG01 (sample SAMN04168659, study PRJEB22393) | human gut metagenome | biome: human gut microbiome; feature: stool | host: Homo sapiens | collected 2014-05-12 | reverse complement strand
TGCCCACAAGAATGGGAATAGTTGAGATACTAATGGAGCTTTCCAAAGCCGTCTGTCTGCTTATGTAACTTATAAATAGACACACAGTAAAGGGGGTGTTACATTATGTTAAATACTGATGTGTTAAATGATGTGATGTTCCAGCGAGGTAAGGTGTTGGAATATGAATAAAACGAAGATAAGAGCAACGGAACAGCCGATTGCTGTTGATATAGAGGGACTGTCTGCTAGGTTATCTTGTGGTCGTGCTACTGCAAGAAAGATTGGCGAGCAGGCAGGAGCAAAAATTGTGATAGGTCGCAGGGTTCTTTATTCCATAGAAAAAGTCAAGAAATACTTGTTATATTTGGAAGAATAGAGCGATTTTCTATTTATGTTCTCTGGCGTGTGTAGTATAATAAGAAAGGACAAAGCACGCTGTGAGAACAAGAAAAGAGGCTTTTTCAGAAAGGAATGGTTCTCATGGCAATTAGTAGAAAAGACCCAAAAGGAAGAAAATTAAGAGAGGGCGAAAACTGGCGTAATGATGGAAGATACAGTTATCGTTATACAGATGTAAGAACAGGCAAGAGATTGACAGTCTATGCACAAGATTTACCAGAGCTTCGAGAAAAAGAGAAGTAGATTGCAAAAGATATGGAAGATAATATATTGACAGACGGAGCAATCAAAAAAATGACGCTTAACACGTTGTTTGAGCGTTATATGGCAACTCGTGAGCTGGCTGATACTACAAGAGTTAGTTATGTTCGTGCTTGGGAAAACAGAGTAAAAGACGAGATTGGAAATATTAAAGTTGTTCAGCTTTTACCCTCACATATTAAAGCGTATTATGCGAAACTTTCCAAAGCTGGATATGCTTATTCTACAATCAAGTATATTCACAACCTGCTTTATCCTGCATTAGAAATGGCTGTTGATGATGATATTATCCGAAAGAACCCTGCAAAAAGTTCCATTAGTGATTATGGAAAACCAGCAGAGGAAAAAGAAGCCTTAACAGTTTCTCAACAAGAAAAGTTTATGGAGTTTGTAAAACAGAGCAATGTCTATAACACATATTATCCTATGTTTACCATAATGATTGGTACGGGGTTAAGATGTGGGGAGCTTATTGGTCTTACATGGAAAGATATAAACATCAAGGCAAAAACGGTTAATGTAGACCACCAGCTCATTTATAAGAATTTAGGCGACGGTTGCAAGTTCCATATCTCAACACCAAAAACGTCGTCGGGTATTCGTATTATACCTATGACACAAGAAGTTGCAAAAGCCTTTGAGGAACAAAGAAAAATCAATTTTATGCTTGCAAAGGATAAGAGCATTGAGGTGGACGGGTGTTCGGGGTTTGTCTTTACAGCAAAATCGGGCAGACCGCTTATGCCGAATGGCGTAAATAGTGTTTTATACAACATTGTAGACGCATATAACAAAACCGAAGTAGAGAGAGCAAAAAAAGAGCATAGGAAAGCAGAGCTGTTACCAAAGTTTTCAGCTCATGTAATGCGTCACACAGCTTGTACCAGAATGGCAGAGTGCCGTATGGACGTAAAAGTTCTTCAATATATTATGGGACACGCTCATATAGATGTAACAATGGAAGTGTATAACCATATTGGAGAGCTGACAAGGATTGAAAATGAGATTGCAAGACTAGATAGTATGGTGTTAAATGCTTGACACCACAAAAAGAGAAATTGGTGTCAAATTGGTGTCAAAACAGAAAAAATCACAATTTCAAAAGAAATAAGATACTGCAAACCATTGATTTTAAAGGGTTTGCAAAAAAAATCTCAAAAAATTAGCACTTATCTCTTGACAGTGCTAACAAAAAGGACTATAACATAATTGTACAAAGAAAAAAGGTACAAAATAAATACCGAAAGGCAAAAGGTCTCAACGTGATGGCGCACAACAATCGCTACGCCGTAGCGCATGACAAATTAAAAGTTAGTTATGTAATATGGAAGGAGAGATGACTTATGATGATGCCTAGTATTTTTGGAGAAAGTTTATTTGACGACTTTATGGATGATTTTTCAAGAGGATTTCAGTTTCCGGAGTTTCCTGAATTTCAGGATGTTGACAAGAAGCTGTATGGCAAACATGCCAAGAACTTAATGAAGACGGATGTTAAGGAGACTGATAGTGGTTATGAAATTGATATGGATCTTCCGGGATTCAAAAAAGATGAAATAAAGATGAAACTTGAAAATGGTGTATTGACAATCAACGCATCAAAAGGTTTAGACAAAGACGAAAAAGACAAGAAAGGTAAATATGTTAGACGTGAACGTTATGCCGGAAGTCTTACAAGAAGTTTTTATGTTGGCGATCAGGTAACAGAAAAGGATGTTCATCCAAAATATGAAAATGGTATTTTATCCTTTACAGTTCCAAAGGAGAACAAACAGATAGAGGAAAAACACAATTATATAGCAATTGAATAAATTCCATGAAGGAAAGTAAAAAACTAGTATAAATGCAAAAAAACTCTCAGGTGCAAAAAGCCTGAGAGCTTTTTATGTTTACAATATACTTTCCAAGTTTTGATTTTTCTAAAAACAAGGAGAGTGGCAACAAAAAATATATTCTATTGTAGTTATAAAACGTTGTTTAAATTATCACAATATAATATAATAATGTTACTATTAAAGAAACGGTAGAATTTTAACAAAAAATAGGAGTTTTTATGAAGAAAATAATAAGTTTATGTATGGTGATTATATTGGCCCTTTCCATGATTCCAAATGGAACAATATATGGTGAAAACTATGCAGGTTTGAATTTACAGAGTTTAGAAGGAGAATGTAATTTTACAAACCTTATTGTGTTTGCAAGGTTTTCAGACGAAGATGAGTTTGTAGACAATGAATACAGTGGAAATTCTGTTAGAAAAATCACAGACAATTCTTACAACAATGCAGATTTTAATGTTTCAGATTATTATGAAACTGCTTCAAATGGAAAGTTACATATGAATAGTGTGTATTTATTCGACAAGGGTGGTTCTATACAATTGTCACATCCAAGAGGTTACTATGCTGAATACAGCGATGAAAATCCTGAAGGCTATACGGACAATGGCGAAAAATCACAGCGTATGTACGAACTAAAAACAGACTGGTCTGAAGCTATAAACAGAGCTATATTAGCGGGCAATGTGATTACAAATTATGATGGTACAAAAAAGTACAACTTTTCTGAACTTGATAAAAACAACGATGGGGCAATTGATGCAATCACCATTATTTACAAAAATACAACTCAGAGTATTTCTGTGGGTTGGTCCTCCCCTTTATGGAATTATAAGGATTATGCAGATTACGTAAAAATAAATGCAGATGGAAAAACAATTACAAGTAAAAACTATGTACAGGTGACAAATTCTTATAATTATTTATACAAGGATAATCGGGAAAACGTGATTTTGCCTATGGCAGTGGCGACTCATGAAATGGGGCACATTTTAGGATTTAAGGATTTGTACAATAGCTCAAATAGTTCGCCGGTATATTATATGTCTGCAATGGCAAAGCATACATCACCTGTGCCACAGTTTATATCTGTAAAAGAAAGAGAAGCAAAGGGGTGGCTTACATCTGACAATGTTAAAACAATTTATCAAAATGGACAGTATACCTTAAAGGAAGCATCGACTAGAGGAGATTCACAGATAGTCGGATACAAATTAAATTTAAAAGGAACCGATAAAACACTGTACTTAGAATATAGAAATTTTGGAACAGGTGGTAATAAGTATGATTGTCAGTCAAAAGAATTGTATAAAACAGAAGGAACGAAGCTAAAAGGATTGACAATTGGTTCAGGACTTGTTTGCTATTTGGTGGACAAAGACACAAAATTCCCAAACAATATGGGATGCGTTGCAGGAAAGTGGAATTATGAAACATTAGGTGGCACATATGCAACAAAATCTGACGCACCATTAAAGCTGAATCAGAGCTTGGAAATAACTGATGATATGTATATTGAAGTCACAAACATAACTGATAATCAATTAACATTTAAAATAGAAGGTGATTTTGAAGATCAACAGACTGAAACTAAAGAGATATCAGACAGGGAAAAATATGATGGAAGGGACGATGGCATAGTAACACCTGTAAAAGATCAGGGAGATACCAATTTGTGTTGGGCATATTCAAGCATTGCAGCAGCAGAATCATCCATTTTGAAAAGTGGAATTGATTCTACAGTAACAAAAGATACACTATCATTAAATCCGATGGCGGCAGCTTATAGGGTTTTTAAGAGAGAAAGCGATCCATTGGGAAATACAGATGGAGACTGGCAATCAGTAAATTATTTGATGCAGTCAGGAGACCCGCTAAAAATTGCCAAGTTATATTCAATGTGGTGGGCACCGGTATCGGGTAATGTGGTTACCACAAACCCATATGATAATCCGTCATATAGATTTGAAAATGCAATTTATATACCTGAAAACAAATCAAATCCGGAAGAATACATTAGGTCAATAAAAAAAGCCATAGCAAAATATGGGGCAGTAACATTTCAGTACAATAATGCAAGAGAAACGTTATACTACAATCCAAAGAATGAACATAGCAGTACAATTTCTCCCCATGCATGCACAATCGTTGGATGGGATGACAATATTCCATCAGACAAATTTGTACCAAATGGTGCTACCAAAAATGGTGGTTGGCTTGTAAAAAACAGTTACAAATCATTGGAGTATTTTTGGCTGTCATATGACAATACAAGCAGTTGTTCTTATGCATTTTCATTTGCACCAAAGGATAAGTATGATTTTAATTATTACTATGATGGAAGCATGGACGATTTCCCATTAAGAAAAGATAAGTCAGTGGCAAATGTATTTAAAGCAAAAAAATCTGATAATCTAAAAGACGAATATATAAAAGCAGTAAATGTGGCTATTGGTGGTGAAAATGTAACCGCTAAAGTGGAGATATACAAAAATGTAGATTATCCTTATGGTGGACAAGAAAATGTACCAGTTTCAGGTGGTTATCTGGCAAATACTACAACGGCATATTTTGAAAATAGCGGATATGTAACAATAGAACTGAATCAGCCGGTAAAAATCGAAAAAGACCAATGGTTCTCTGCAATAGTAAGTGTTTCAAATGAAAAGGGCGACGCCAAAATAATGACTTCATATAAAAATGGCAGGGAAATGTCATATATAAACAACGGTAGTGGATGGACACAACTTAAAAATTATGTAGGAAGAATAAAGGTATACACAAAATTGGAGAACAAAGTGGAGAATCCAACTATAGAAGTGCCTACAACGGAAGCACCAACCACAACTGAAGTGCCTACAACAAAAGCACCAACCACAGCGGAAGTGACAACAACATCAGAGCCAACAACAGAAGCACCAACCACAGCAGTGACAACAACACCAAAGCCAACAACGGAAGTGACAACTACATTAGAACCAACAACTGAGAAACAAACTGAGGCAACTGTCACAGTAGAACCCACAACTGAAATATTGACTACAGAAAATACAACATCAGAAACTACTGTAGAAAATCAAACAACTGACGAAACAACATCAGAAAAAGAACCAACTACAACTTTTGGACAGATTGTAACAAAGGAAAATGAACCAACAACTAACAGAAAAACTACAACTCGTGTTGCTGGTGCAAATAAAAAGAGTTTAAAGCAAACAAAAATTCTAAAAGTAAAAAAACTTAAAAATAGAAAAGTTAGAATTACTTTTAAAAAGGTAAGTAAGGCTAAAATATATCAGATACAGTATTCAACTGACAGAAAATTTAAGAAAAACGTAAGAACAAAACGTACAGGAAAGAATACATATCTGTTAAGAAAATTACGTGTTAGAAAAAGATATTATGTAAGAGTGAGAGCAATATCCGGAATAACAAAAGGTAGATGGAGTAAGGCGAGAAAGTTTAAGGTTTAAAATGTCAAAAAGCAGTTATTTTCAATCTACTCTTGAATTATGACAGAATTAGTCTTACAATAATACGGAACAATTTAAACGCAGGGGAGCTTGTAGGCAGGCTGAGAGGAAGTCATCAACTTCGACCCTTAAACCTGATTTGGATAATGCCAACGTAGGAAAGCAAAGTGATTTATTACGGACAGACCAGATTAGGTTTGTCCGTTTTTTATGTATTAGGAGGAACACAAATGTTAAAAGAATGTTTTGAAAATGTAAGAAAAAATGTACCATTGGTACACAACATTACCAATTATGTAACTGTAAATGACGTGGCAAACGTATTATTAGCATGTGGGGGAAGCCCTATTATGTCTGACGATATAGATGATGTAGAAGATATTACATCAATATGCGGTGGACTTAATATTAATATCGGTACACTTAACAAAAACACAATCCCTTCAATGTTTGCAGCAGGAAAAAAGGCAAACAGTCTTGGACATGTGGTTTTATTAGACCCTGTTGGAGCAGGTGCAAGTAAGTTAAGAACAGACACTGCAAACAAATTAATTGAGCAGGTTGACTTTGATGTAATTAGAGGCAACATTTCCGAAATTAAAACATTGATGGTAGGAAGTGGAAGCACAAAGGGTGTCGATGCCGATGTGGCTGACAGAGTAACAGATGAAAATCTTGATGAAACAATTGCAAAATTAAAGGCATTTTCAAAGGCAACAGGTAGCATTATAGCTGTAACAGGAGCTATCGATTTGGTTTGTGACAGTGAAAAGTGCTATGTTATCAGAAACGGCAGACCTGAAATGAGTTCTATTACAGGAACAGGTTGCCAGCTTTCAGGAATGATGACAGCATTTGTTGTGGCAAACAAAGAAAACAAATTGGAAGCAGCAGCTGCAGCAGTATGTACAATGGGGCTTGCAGGAGAAATTGGATTTGAAAGAATGCAGGAAGGCGACGGAAATTCAACATACAGAAACAGAATTATCGATGCTATCTACAACATGGATGGATATACATTGGAAAAAGGAGCAAAATATGAAATCAAGTAACACAACACCTGATGAATTATTGCTTTATGCAGTAACTGACAGGGCATGGCTAAATGGCGAAACACTTTATCAGCAGGTTGAAAAAACACTAAAGGGTGGAGCAACATTTATACAGCTTAGAGAAAAAAAACTTGATGAAGAAAGTTTTTTACATGAAGCAATTGAAATAAAAGAATTGTGTAAAAAATACAATGTACCATTTGTAATAAATGACAATGTTGACATTGCTTTAGAAATGGATGCAGATGGAGTTCATGTAGGACAAAGCGACATGGAAGCCGGAGATGTTAGGGCAAAGCTTGGAGATGACAAGATTATCGGTGTGTCTGCGCAGACAGTAGACCAGGCTATTCTTGCCGAAAAACATGGAGCAGATTATCTGGGAGTAGGAGCAGTATTTCCTACAGGTTCAAAAGATGATGCAGAAGATGTATCTTACGACACATTAAAAGCAATTTGTCAGGCAGTTAGCATTCCTGTGATTGCCATTGGTGGCATTACAAAGGACAACATAAAGGATTTGGCTGACAGTGGAATCTGCGGTATTGCAGTAATTAGTGCAATATTCGCACAAAAGGACATTGAAGCGGCTACAAAGGAATTGAAAGAAAAAACAATTGCAGCAGTAAAATAAATGGTAAAACAAAAACAATTGTAGCATTAAGATAAACAATTACAGAAATAAATTGTAAAAACTGTAGCAATAAATATTAAAAAGTGAACAAGGCGGCAAATCGGGGGCACCACTTTTTGTCGCCATATAAAACAATAGATAAACTATTGACCACATAGAAAAGGAGAAAAAACATGAACACAGCATTAACAATTGCAGGAAGTGATTCTTGTGGAGGCGCCGGAATACAAGCAGATATAAAGACAATGACAGCAAATGGAGTTTATGCCATGAGTGCCATTACAGCTTTAACTGCTCAAAATACTACCGGCGTATCAGACATTTATGAAGTAAGCCCTGAGTTTTTAGAGGCACAGCTTACAGCTATTTTTGAGGATATTAAACCAGATGCCATTAAAATTGGTATGGTATCATCAAGTGAATTAATCAAAACAATAGCTGTAAATCTTAAAAAGTACAATGGAAAAAATATTGTATTGGACCCGGTAATGGTGGCAACAAGTGGAGCAAAATTAATTAGCGATGACGCTATTGCCACATTAAAAGAAGACCTCATACCACTGGCAACAGTGATTACACCAAATATTCCGGAAGCAGAAGTATTGTCAGAAATGACTATAAGCAATGAAGAAGACATGATAAAGGCAGCAGCATACATCAGCGAAAAGTATAATTGTGCTGTATTGTGCAAAGGTGGGCATAGTATAAATGACGCAAACGATTTGCTATATAGCAATGGAACATATCACTGGTTTTACGGAAAAAGAATAGACAATCCAAATACTCATGGAACAGGATGCACTCTTTCCAGTGCCATTGCCTCAAACCTTGCAAAAGGAAGAGACTTAAATGAATCAGTAGAAAAGGCAAAAGCATATATTTCAGGAGCACTTTCGGCAATGCTTGATTTGGGAAAGGGCAGTGGTCCAATGAATCACGCATTTGCAATTAAAGGCGAATATTAAAAAGGAAAGAGGACGGATAAATGGAAAAAAAAGGAACATCAGTATTTAGTAACAGTTTGATCTGGTTTGGTGCAGGAGTATCAATTGCAGAAATAGTAACAGGAACATATTTAGCAACCCTTGGTCTTACAAAGGGAATTTTGGCAACAATAGTGGGACATATTATTGGTTGTACTTTGTTGTTTTTGGCAGGTATCATTGGTGCAAAAACAAAGAAAAGTGCAATGGAAACTGTAAAAATCAGTTTTGGACAAAAAGGCAGTATAATATTTTCTATATTAAACGTAGTACAGCTTGCAGGTTGGACGGCCATTATGATATATGATGGTGCAATATCAGCCGATGGAATATGGAACACAGGAAAATGGGTATGGTGTATAGTTATAGGCGCACTTATTATTTTGTGGATTATTATTGGAATAAGTAACATTGAAAAAATAAATGTTGTTGCGATGACAGCTTTGTTTATTTTAACAATTATTTTGTGCAAGGTTGTGTTTATTGATAATCATACAATGACAAAGGTAGCAGCAGATGGATTGACATTTGGGGCAGCAGTAGAGCTTGCCGTTGCAATGCCACTTTCATGGTTGCCACTTATTAGTGATTATACAAGAGAGGCCGAAAAACCTGTAAAAGCAACAGCAGCCAGTGCCATTGTGTATGGTCTTGTAAGTTGTTGGATGTACATTATCGGTATGGGCGCAGCAATCTTTACACAGAATGCGGGCATTGATCAGATTATGTTAAAAGCAGGTCTTGGTATTGCAGGACTTTTGATTATCGTATTTTCTACAGTTACAACTACATATTTGGACGCATATTCAGCAGGTATTTCAAGTGAAACTATTTCACACAAAATCAAAGGAAAATACATGGCTATTGTAGTTACCATTATTGGAACAATTGCAGCCATAGTTTATCCAATGGATGACATTACAGATTTCCTATATTTGATAGGCTCTGTGTTTGCACCAATGATTGCAATTCAGATTGCAGATTTCTTTATTCTTAAGAAAAACAGTGATGACAAAAATGTTGAAATTGTCAACGTTATAATCTGGGTAATAGGTTTTGCATTGTATAGATATTTAATGACAGTGGATATTATTGTTGGTAATACATTACCTGATATGGTTATTACAATTATTGTTTGTGTAATTGCAAATCAAATTGTTAAAGTAAAGGGTAATGTTGAATAGAGCCTGTTTAATGAGAAGTAGCGTTAAATAATTATGTTTATAAAATAATAATGCATAAATTATGCTAATGTAAAAAATAAAGTTGTTGAAGAAATAGGAGAGAAAATGGCAGTAGGTTTTATCTTTGATGTAGACGGAACGATTCTTGATTCCATGTCTATTTGGATGGATGCAGGAAATTTATATCTAAACAGTTTGGGCATTGAAACTGATGAAAATATTGGAGAAGTGTTGTTTGACATGACTATGATTGAGGGAGCAAATTACCTTAAAAATAAATATCATATGAACTTGACTATAGAGCAGATATGTGAAGGTATAAATGATACTGTGTATGATTATTATAAAAATAAGGCACAGTTAAAATCTGGTATAAAAGAGTTTATCATACTTGCACATAAGCAAAATATTCCAATGACTATTGCTACATCTACAGACAGACCTATGATAGAGGCAGCGTTAAAAAGGCTTGATTTATACAAATATTTTGATGATATTTTTACTACAACTGAAGTAGGAAAGGGAAAAAATCATCCTGACATATTTATAAGAGCCATGGAAAAAATGCACACATCTTTTGAAAATACATGGATGTTTGAGGATGCATCATATTCTCTTGAAACAGCAAAAAAAATAGGCATAAAAACTGTTGGCATATACGACCAATCCAGTGCTAACTGTCAGGAACAGTTAAAGAAAGTTTCAGATATTTACATTAATAACTGGTCAGATAGTAGCATGCTGTTAAATACAATAATGAATTATAAATAGTTTTTAAAGCTAAATATATGGAGTTAAAAGATTCCGGTATAAATACAATTTTGAAAGATTGAAATTGATTTATGCCGGAATTTTTTGCGTAATTAGAAAAAATTTTAGAAACAAAGCATAAAATTATAAATAACAAAAGTAACTATTTTAGCTACAGATATGATACAATAAAGCCAGATGATTTGATTAAATTACAGGAGAAATATAATGCCAAAATATAATGATTTATCCAGAGAAATACAGGAAAAAATACAATCAGACCGTGAAAATCACTGGGTCAATCCATATGCATTCAAAAATGAAGATGCACTTCGCAGGAAGATGGACTGGGACAAAAACAAGCTTTTAAGACCTTCATTTGTACGTGACTGCGAAAAGATTATTCATCTGCCCATGTACAACAGATATGCAGACAAGACCCAGGTATTTTCGTTATATAGAAATGATGACATTTCAAGACGTTCCAGTCATGTGCAATTGGTATCAAGAATAGCCAGAAATATAGGTAGTCTTTTGGGACTGAATATTGATTTAATAGAGGCAATATCTTTGGGGCATGATATTGGTCATACACCATTTGGACATGCAGGTGAATACAAACTTAATCAGCTTTATTATGGAAATACCGGTAGATTTTTTAATCATAACGTACATAGTACAAGGGTTCTTGACCATATATTTCATCTTAACTTAAGTATGCAGACATTGGATGGAATATTGTGCCATAATGGAGAGATGGAATTGGAAAAATATATGCCACAAAGTTACGCAGACTTTGATATATACGACAAAAAAGTAGAAGATTGCTACACAAAAATGGATGCAAACAGAAAGTTAATTCCAGCCACGTTGGAGGCTTGTGTTATGAGAATTTCTGATATTATTGCATATCTTGGAAAAGACAGACAGGATGCGGCAGAACTGGGATTAATCGACAAGAATTCAGAGTATTACATTGGAAAGATTGGAACAACTAATGCTGAAATTATCAACAACATGATAGTAAATATTGTGGAAAACAGCTATGGAAAACCATATCTAAAAATGGATAAAGACTTTTTTGAGGCATTTTCTCATGGTAAAAAAGAAAACTATGAGAGAATTTATGGCAATGAAAAAGTACAGAGAATTTATGATGAAGAAATAAATCCCATGATGGAAGAAATATACGAAAAATTGTTAAAGGATGCTAAGGAACACAATAAAAATTCTACTTTATATAAGCATCATATTAATTATGTCAATGAAAAATCAAAATATTATACAGATATGAAGTACGAGGAAAATACTATGGATGACATTGTGGTAGATTACATTGCAAGTATGACAGATGATTATTTTGTAGACTTGTACAAATATTTATTTCCAAAGGGAAAGCATAATGTAAAATATATAGGATATTTTGAAGAACCTATGGTATAATAAAAGAAAGTAGAATGTTTGGCAGATGTCAGACATTAGAGACCGGAACATAAAACTAAATTGAGAAAGGAGATGTGTATGAGCAAAATCCAAAGACATTTTAAGATGATATTTGGTAGCTTTCTATTTTGTATAGTTTTTCTTATTGGAATGAGATACATGAGTGTATCTACCTATGCCTTAGGAGATGTGTCAAGATATCGTACTAAATTTATTAATCAGGCCTGTCCTAATATAAAAGTAATAGGTAGGGCATATTTGGTTGGCACTGACAATGTGGCACATTGGAAAAACCATATTGCCATGGATATAGTACCGGAAGGAACAAAGATTCAGGGCAAAACAGTAGATCCAAAGTATTTGCCACAGGACAATATTGAAAATTTAAAGGCACTGTATTCAAGTGTTATAGGATATCAGAATTTTACATGGATTAACGGCGCCTATTTGGAAAGCGAAACAGCAAACTTACAGGTAGTTGCATATGATAAATACACCGTTACTTTTTGGAGTAATGGATATAGAAGTTTTTCAGAATCACCGGCTATGTGTGCCCAGTATTTGTTACAGGCTTCGCATCCACCGGGATTTTATAGAACATCAAGAAACAATGTTTGGATTGATTTAGATAAAGAATACAATCGTATACCTGAAGGTACTAACATTACAATGGTTGCTAATGGAAAAGTAACATGTGGATTTATTGGTATTAGTCCAATACCCGGAACAGCAGACAGTGGTGATGTATATAGGGTAGGAATAAATCAAAAAATATACATAGCCACCACAAGAAGACTTTATTCTAATACAAGTGATACAGATGATTTGTATTACAAAGTTATATTCCAAGGGAACAATAGTACCAATTATCTGATGAACGGATATGGTTATTATTATGTAAAAAGTAAGTACATAAACCTTTACAAAAATGGAACAAAAGTTCCAAAGGGTGCTGTAATGAAAAAGGTTTATAACCTGAAGACATTAAAAGAAATTGGTGTTAGAACGTCTAAGGACGAATCAAATGATGATAATGTTGTAGGTCTTCTTCAGGCAAATGCAGAGATAGAAACATTGCCAAAGGAAAGCGATTCTAAATGGACCACGGTATGGTTTAATAGTGAAAGAGCTTATGTTAGAACAAAATATCTGACAAAGGTAGAGTTAGTTGAAAAGAAAACAAATGTCAAAAATCTTTCTATAAGTAATGTAAAAAATAATCAATATGTATTATCCTGGTCAAAGTCTCCGGGATGTACAGGGTACAATATTACATATACTGGTATTGGAAAAAAATCGAAAGCTTTCTTTAAAAAGACAAATTATAAAAAGACTTCAATTACTGTAAACAGGTCTTATTTTAAAAATAACAGAAACATTATTTTTGTAAATATTGCAGCCAATTATAAAACAGGAGCAACAGAAGCTACACAAATTGTCCTTTCGTTGGACAGCCGACCACCAAAGATGAAAAAGAAACGACTTAATATAAAGAAAAAACAGATTTCTTTTGAAAAGATGTTAATACCTGTAGATATTGTTCAATATTCAACAGACAAATCATTTAAAAATGCCAAAACCGTATGGGATAAGCAGGGGGGTGGCCTTAGGGCAATTAAAAAGTTAAAGCCTAACACAACGTACTACATAAGATATAGTATTACAGCTGATATATCCACTCTAAAAGGATATAAGAAAATTGGCGGAATTTGGTCCAAACCAATTAAGGTAAAGACCAGGAAATAAACAGATCAGTTATTGAAAAATACAGAAAAGCCTTCTGCTATAATATTAAGTAAATAATATTCTAGCAGGAGGTTTTTTATAAAGAAAATGAACAAAGATATTCAAGCTGGCCCTGCAAACTATGATTTTTTGATTTCAAATTGGGGAATTCCCATAAGAATTATATAGAAAAATCATAGTTTTTTGTTGTTTAAATATTTCTTTTCTATGGTAAGATATAATTAAAAAGGAGCAGATATGAATATAGATAAGGTATTTAATGAATTTTTGGAAAAAATGAAACAGCAGGAAATGGTTCTTAACTATGTGCAGGTGAGACAACATGGAGAAACCATTTTGGACTGGGGAAGACTTAGTCAGAAAACAAGACTTAACACATGGTCTGTAAGCAAAAGTTTTGTTTCCGTTGCCGTTGGTATAGCAATGGATCAGGGCATGATTTTTCTTGATGAAAAAATATGTGACAGTTTTAAAGAATATATGCCTGAAAATCCAAATGAAAATTTGTTAAATATAACTGTAAAGCATATGCTTACAATGACAACAGGATTTGAACATTCTTTATTTTTTGCAGATGACCCTGAAAGATATGTAACAAAAGACTGGATAAAATATTTCTTTAATCAAAACTATCCATATAAGCCTGGAGAAAGATTCTTGTACTGCAATTTTAATACTTATATGCTAGCCTGTCTGATTGAGAAAAAGTCAGGAATGGATATTATGGATTATTTAAACAAGTATTTGTTTGAACCACTGGATATACTAAGCCCTGACTGGACAAGATGTCCAATGGGACATATTCACGCAGCCAACGGACTTTATCTGACAATAGATGAGTTTGGAAATTTTGGACAAATGTTGCTTCAAAATGGCATGTATAATGGCAAAAGAATTGTATCGGAAGAATATTTAAATATGGCAACAAAACTTCAGGTGCCTGAATATATGGAAACAGACTATGGTTTTCAGTTTTGGATAAATCCGGATAAAGGAAGCTATAGGGCAGATGGAAAGTTTGGACAGTATATTATTGTGTTGCCCAAACAAGATATGGTAGTGGCAGTTCAGTCCTTAAATGAAGGGGAAATGTTTGATATGATTTGGAATCATCTGATTGTGAATATAAAATAGTATGTAGAATGTAAACAAAAGATAGTTTATTTTAATATATTTAGGAAGTGTTTAATGAAATACAGATATATTCAGAAAAGACAAAAAAATAGCATATTTAAAAACAATAAGAGCAATTATAGAAAAAACAGAAAGTTAGTTGCAGTAAGATACTTTGGAAGAAGAATAAAAAGAGATTTGACTAACTTCTTCAAATGGATTTTCCTTGCAATTATTACAGGATTGATTGTAGGTGGCTCAAGTAGTGCTTTTGCCGGTTGCGTAAGAGAAGCAACTGCATTTAGAAACAGTCACTTGTGGATTTTTATGCTTCTTCCCCTATCCGGTGTTTTGATTGTATTTATGTACAGAAAAATGGGAAGAGATGATAGAGGAACCAATCAGGTATTATCAACCATCAAATCAAAAGATGATGTGCCTCTTCGTTCGGCACCGTTAATATTTGTTTCTACCATACTTACGCATCTGACAGGTGGTTCTGCCGGACGTGAAGGTGCGGCAATTCAGTTTGGCGGAAGTATTGGAAATCAGATTGGACGTATTATAAAGTTGGATGAGGCAGATCATCATGTTATTATAATGTGTGGTATGAGTGCAGCATTTGCAGCGGTATTTGGAACCCCTATGGCAGCGGCTGTGTTTGCCATGGAAGTAGTAAGTGTTGGGGTAATGTACTATACAGCACTTTTACCTTGTGTTATTGCATCTTTAATAGCATCAAAGTTTGCGGCAGGTATAGGAGTACATCCGGAGTTGTTCCATGTTACACAAATACCGGAACTTACAGTGGAAAATGGAATTAAGATGGCAATTATTGCAGCAGGCTGTGGACTACTAAGTATTTTGTTTTGTATAACTTTAAAGTGGACTTCTATTTTTTATGATAGATTTTTAAAAAATCCATATATTAGAGTGGTTGTGGCAGCGCTTGTTGTGATTATTATTACAATGATTTTAAACACAAGGGATTATATGGGAGCAGGCAGTGACCTGATTTCAAGAGCAATAGAAAATGGTCAGGCAAGGCCGCTGGATTTCTTTTGGAAACTTATTTTGACAGCTATTACTATGCGTGCAGGTTTTAGAGGCGGAGAGATTGTCCCATCATTTTGTATTGGTGCAACATTTGGTTGTGTGGCAGGTAGCATTCTTGGAATATCACCAAGCATAGCAGCAGCATGTGGAATGGTAGCACTATTTTGCGGAGTGACAAACTGCCCTATTACATCAATGCTTATCGCCTTTGAACTTTTTGGATTTTCGGGAGTGTCCTATTACCTTATTGCTGTTGCAATAAGTTATGCACTTTCAGGCTACTATAGTTTGTATAAAGATCAGACTATTGTATATTCAAAATACAAGGCAGAATATATAAATAAAAAGGCAAGATAGGTAATATAATGGTTTACCAATTTTTCGTTATATATTATAATAAGAGTATTCATATTAGTTTTAAAGGTATTCCTTTAAATTACGTGAAATGTAGTGGTTACGTATTGCAAATATATTTTTATAATGAACGGAGGAGCAATTATGGGAGTAAACACAAATCAGAAGAAATTATTTCAAATAGTAGTAGCGATAGCAGCTGTAATACAGGTTATAGCATGCTTTTTGCCATTTGCAACAGTATCGGTATTAGGATTTAGTCAGTCAATAACATGGGTAGATGGAGATGGCATTTTTGCAATTATATTGGCAGTTTTAGCAGCAGTTATGGTGTTCTTAAATAGAAATGTAACATATATTATTGCTATGGTGGCAGCGGCAATCAATGCTATTCTTATTATCTATGATGGATTTATTGGTTATGCAAGTCAGATGAGTGAACTTGGTGATTATAGTGGAATGGTAACACGTGGAGCAGGAATTTACATATTTATCATTGGAGCTATTGCAATGTTAGTAGGTACAGTTCTTTTATTTGTAAAAGAAAGAGAACAGTCACATTAAAGACAGAACAAAGAAAATAAAAAATATTAAGAATATAAATCACTACCAAAAGTGGAACATCATTAGGTGTTCCACTTTTATAATTATTTTATGCTATAATAAATTACATAAATATTAAAAATATAGAGAAAGATAATATAAGAAGAAAAATAAAATGTGTTTAATTTTGTGAATATCTTAAACAAAAAAATAGTCAGTTGAAAGGAGAAGTTATGTGTACAGCAGCAACTTATAAAACAAAAGATTTTTATTTTGGAAGAACATTGGATTATGAATTTTCGTATGGAGATCAGATTACAATAACACCAAGAAATTATCCCTTTAATTTTAGACATTTGGAGACATTGAACAGTCATTACGCTATTATGGGTATGGCATATGTGGCAGAAAAATATCCACTTTATTATGACGGAATCAACGAAAAGGGCCTGGCAATGGCAGGGCTTAATTTTGTTGGAAATGCATTTTATGGTGAACTAGATGATACAAAAGAAAATGTATCCCAGTTTGAATTTATTCCATGGGTTCTGGCAAAGTTTCAATGTGTTAAAGATGTTAAAGAAGCTCTTAAAAACATGAATCTGGTGGGAACATCATTTAGTAAACAGTTGCCAACTGCAAGCCTTCATTGGATTATTGCTGACAAAGATGAAGCAATAGTAGTGGAATCTATGAAAGATGGAATCCATATCTATGAAAATACAATTGGTGTATTAACAAATAATCCACCATTTAACCAGCAGATGTTTATGTTGAACAATTATATGAATCTATCTCCAAAACAGCCTGAAAATCACTTTTCACAGTATATTGATTTTAATTTGTATAGCAGAGGCATGGGAGCCTTGGGACTTCCGGGAGATTTGTCATCAGCCTCAAGGTTTGCAAAGGTAGCATTTACAAAAATGAATTCAAAATCAAAAGACACGGAAGAAGACAGTGTAAGCCAGTTCTTTCATATATTAGGTTCTGTAGACCAGCAAAGAGGTTGTTGTCAGGTGGCAGACGAAAAGTATGAAATCACTATTTATACATCATGTTGTAACGCTACAAAAGGCATTTATTATTACACAACATACAACTGTCATCAGATAAATGCAGTGGATATGCACAGGGAAAATCTAGATGGTAAAGATTTAATTTGTTATGAGGAAATTGCAGGAGAAAACATAAACTGGCAGAATTAAAATTCCCCTATGAAAAAATCCTCATTTAGTATAAAATATAAAGGTATATTCGAAAAAAGAGAGGATTTTTTATTATGGAAAAAAAGAGAGATGCATTTAAAAGCAGAACAGGCTTTGTTATAGCATGTATTGGTTCTGCCGTGGGCATGGGAAATATTTGGAGATTCCCATATATGGTATCAGACTGGGGAGGTATGACATTTTTAATACCTTATGTCATATTTGGTATTTTAATCTCGAGCACAGGACTGATAGAGGAAATGGCTTTAGGACGTGCAGCAAAAGGTGGCCCTATTAAGGCTTTTGGGAAATGTACTGAGATAAGATATGGAAGCAGCAAAATAGGTCAGATAGTTGGAACAATCCCGGTTATTGGATCTTTGGCACTTGCCATTGGTTATACAGTAGTTGTAGGCTGGATTTTTAAGTATACATATTTGGCTTTTTCAGGTCAGATTTCAGCAATGGGAAGCAATATGGACAAAATCGGTGGAACTTTTGGGGCAACTGCTTCAAGTTATGGAAATAATATGTGGCTCATAATAGCTGTAATAGTTATGGCAATAATTATGGCATTTGGAATAGCTGGTGGTATAGAAAGAGCCAACAAGTTTATGATGCCACTTTTATTTGTGCTTTTTCTGGGACTTGGAGTGTATATATCAACTTTGCCTGGAGCGACAGATGGATACAAATATATTTTTACATTGAATCCAAAAGGGTTATTAAATGTTAATTTGTGGATTTTTGCTTTTGGACAGGCATTTTTCTCATTATCAATAGCAGGAAATGGCACGGTTATTTATGGCTCATATTTGGATAAATCAGAAAATATACCAAGCTCAGCACGAAATGTTGCAATATTCGACACAATTGCTGCATTGCTTGCAGCGTTTGTTATTATTCCGGGTATGGCTGTAGGTGGTCACAGACTAGATGGTGGTGGCCCGGGACTTATGTTTATTTCGTTGATTAGTGTATTTAACGGAATGCCGGGAGGCAAAATTATAGGAATTATTTTCTATATATGCGTATTGTTTGCAGGAGTAAGTTCTCTTATCAATTTGTACGAGGCTCCGGTTGCAACACTTCAGGAAAAGTTTGGATTAAAAAGAATTACATCAGTATCAATTATTGGTGTGTTAGGTTGTGCAGCAGCATTGGTTATCCAGGGCATTGTGTCAGGCTGGATGGATGCGGTATCAATTTATATTTGCCCTCTCGGTGCAATGCTTGCAGCAATTATGTTTTTCTGGGTGGCAGGAAAAGAGTTTGCCATTAAAGAAGTCAATGAAGGAAAAAAGAAGCCTATTGGAAAGTGGTTTTTCCCACTTGGAAAATACGTATTGGTTCCACTTGCATTTGTAGCATTAGTTGCCGGAGCAATTTTAGGTGGTATTGGATAAATGGGAAATAGATATATTGCAGGAAGGTGAGACTAATAAATTGAACATTAGAAGAGCGGAAGAAAAAGATATAGAAAGAATTATGGAACTTTTAAAACAAGTACTTACAATACATGCAAACATAAGACCTTTTGAGTCTTTATTCATAGATGATTTGTGTGTTGATGCAAATGCCAGAGGACATCACATTGGCAGTCGCCTGTTTGAATATGTAAAGAAACAGGCCGTGGAAATGGGATGCTATGAAGTGACTCTTAATGTATGGGAAGGAAATGACACAGCAAGAAAGTTTTATGAAAACATGGGGATGAAGCCAAAAGAAACACAGATGGAGATAATTCTCAAATAATTGCATAAATATATACCAAAAAGCAGTGTTCGTTGATGATTAATACGAACACTGCTTTTTGGCTTACGTGAAAATGACTAATAATTCATAAAAAACTTATTTTTAGGCATATTTCGGTAATAATAAACAAAAATGCAACTGAAAATATGGTGATTATATTTGTAAAATCAAATTGAAAATGATGTTCGATGTGATATAATGAATATATAAATCGCACATCAATGTGCAGAAACGAGTGGTAGGAAGTATGGATAAAGGAAGCAGATGTTTAAAAATTTTAGAGATATTACAGCAAAATGAAAAGGTGGAGGTAAGTGAGCTTGCGGAGATGTTTAAGGCATCCGAAATGACAATTAGGCGTGATTTGAATTACCTTGCCAAAGAATATAATGTAACGAGAACTTATGGCGGTGCCATTTTACCAAAAAGTGGAAGCCCTATTGTTAAGATGGGAACATTTGATGAAAAGAGAATTTCCCATAGAGAAGCAAAACTTAAAATTGCAAAGAAAGCTGCATCCCTTATACAGTTTAGACAACGTATATTTATTGATGCAGGATCAACAACAAGAAATATTGCAAAACATTTAAAAGATGAAAACAAAAATGTAGTAGTGGCAAACAACATAGAGGTAGTTGAGGCGTGCCTGCAATATGAGCAGGTGTCTACAATTATGTTGGGCGGTGTAATGATTAGAATTTCAAAGTGCAGTTCAGGGGATATTGCCGAACGGCAGATTTTAAATTATCCTTTAGACATTGCTTTTATTGGCGCAGCAGCAGTAGGATCCGATGGTCGACTATATGACGGATATTCTCCTGAAGCCAGATTTAAAGGAAGAGTTTTTGAAGTAGCAAAGGAAGTATATGTGTTAGTAGATTCTTCAAAGTTTAACACATATGATTTGAACAGTTTTGCAACTTTAAATCAGGTTACCGGAATTATTACTGATGGCGGAATTGACAAAGGAAGTATAGAATTGCTCAAAAAGTATAATACAAATCTAATTATTGCAGAATAGATTATATACAATTGAAAACAGACTATAGGACTGGCACAAGTTCGTAAGAAACAGAGTTATGTTGGAAACATCCAATGTAGCTCTGTTTCTTTATATAGAATGTTTAATCAAACATAAACACAATATTTAAAGTTATGTACAATAAAAAAGCATTATTAAAAACTAATAAAAAAACTAAAAACGATTTTATAAAAATAGACAAAATAGACAAAATAATGGTAAAAACGTTTAAACAAACATCAACGAACAGTTAGTTACAACAAACTTGTGCAAATTGCATAAAAGAAAGAAGATTTTTTGTAGGTTTACACAGTAGATTACACAGAAAATGTATGATACTATTAGTTCACAACAAACAAAGACACAAGAACGCACATGTGTCGAACAATTAAAAGGAGGAAGTTTTAATGAAGGTAGCAAAAAAATTATTATGTGCGTTGCTCATAGGAGCAATGGTGTTCGCAGCAGTTGGCTGTGAAAGTAGCAAGAAGGACAGCAGTGATGACAAAGGTTCATCAGAGAAAGTAAAAATTGGTTTCTCACCTTACACACTTACAAATGAATATTTCTCAGCAGTAGAAAAAGGTGTTAAGGAAGCATGTGACGAATTAGGATATGAAATGATTTCTAATGACCCACAGTCAGATTCAACAACTCAGGCAAAACAGATTGATGATATGATCGCTCAGGGTATTAAGGGTCTTGTTTATATTCCAAATGATTCACAGAATGCTCGTTCAGTATTACAGGCTTGTAAAGATGCAGGCGTATTCGTAATCAACGTTGATAACGTAATCAAATCAGATGATGAAGACTTAGTAGACGGAATCATCGCATCAGACAATGAAGGTCTTGGTAAGTTATCAGGTAACTGGGTAGCAGATCATCACAAAGATGGTGCTAACGTCTTAATCGTTCATTTACAGACAGCTGAATCTTGTGCAATCAACGTTCAGGGATTCTGGGATGGAATCAAAGAAAAAGCAGGAAATGATTACAAGAAGAAATTCAAAGAAGTACAGGTTGTAGAAGGTGGCGGAGCTACAGATATCGCTTACAAAGCAGTTGCAGATGCTCTTTCAGCACATCCTAACATCAACGTAATTTACTGTATCAATGATACATCAGCAGCAGGTGCGATTAAGGCTGTTGACGAAGCAGGATTAACAGGTAAGGTTGACGTTCTTGGTAAAGATGCAGCTCCACTTGGAAAACAGGCAATCAAAGATGGTAAGCAGGTACAGTCTTCAGGACAGTGTCCATCACAGATGGGTTATGACGGAGTTTACTCAATCTCAGATCTTCTTGCAGGAAAGTCAATTGAAAAGAATGTAGCAATTGAAGCTTACAATGTAGATAAGGATAACATCGGTGATTTCGATGTAAAAGCTTGGGATACAATCAAACATAAAAAATAATAATTAGAATTAAAGCCCATGTGGCATAAATATATGAAAGTCGATAGGACTAACATATGAAGTGAGTTAAAGGTCGACTCAAAGAAATGCGGGTCGACCTTACTTTATGCAAAAAATAACAGAAAATAGTCATAAAAGAAGGAATATTGAGGTGAAATATATGGCAAAAGAACTTTTAAAGATGACTAATATTTCAAAATCCTTCGGTTCTAACAAGGTACTAGATGGAATAGAGATTGAGGTTGGAAAAGGCGAGGTAGTAGCACTTTTAGGTGAGAACGGTGCCGGAAAATCTACTCTTATTAAAATATTAGGCGGAATATATCACGCTGACAGCGGAGAAGTTTATATCGAAGGCGAAAAGAAGGTTATAACAAATGCCGCTGAGGCTGGAAAAGAAGGTATCAGAATTATACATCAGGAAATCGTATTGGTTCCTGACAGAACAATAGCAGCTAATATGTTCTTAGGAAGAGAATATAAAAAGAATGGTTTAATTGATTACAAGAGAATGAGAAAAGAAGCTCAGGCGATAATTGATGAATTTGATTTACCATTACATGCTGACACATTAATTAGAGATTTATCAATCGGTATGCAGCAGATAGTTGAAATTTTAAAAGCAGTATCTGCAGAAGCAAAAATTGTAGTAATGGACGAACCAACTTCTTCATTATCAGAGGCTGAAACAGAAACATTATTTACGATTATCAAACAGTTAACAGACAAAGGTGTTGGGGTTATTTATATCTCTCACAGACTTGATGAATTATTTAAAATAACAGATAGAATTATCGTTATCAGAGATGGTATCAGCGTAGGAAACGTTGAAACAAAAACAGCTGTACGTGAAGATTTAGTAAATATGATGGTAGGTAGAGAACTTACAAGTTACTATACACGTAACAAGCATAAAATAGGCGATGTAGCCTTGGAAGTAAAAGATTTATGCAACTCATCTGAAAACATAAGGGATGTTAATTTCCATGTTAGATATGGTGAAGTTGTAGGTTTTGCAGGCTTGGTTGGTGCAAAACGAACAGAAACAATGAAAACAATTTTCGGTGCCATGAAGAAAACTGGCGGCGAGATATATTTAGATGGCAAACCTATTAGTATTAAGAAACCAAAAGATGCAATTAATCAAGGCATTATCTATGCATCAGAGGATAGAAAGTCAGAAGGTTTGGTATTGATGAATGATATAGAATTCAATATGGGACTTGCAAACTTAGGAGAATATGTAAAATTCCTCCATATTGATAAGAAATCGTGGAGAGAAATGATTGAGCAGTACAGAGAAAAATTCTCAATCAAAATTACTTCACCAAAACAGATAGCAGGAGACTTAAGTGGTGGTAACCAGCAGAAGGTAGTTTTAAGTAAATGGTTAGCTTTAAACCCTAAGGTAATCATACTTGATGAACCTACTAGAGGTATTGACGTAGGATCAAAATCCGAAATCTATGAAATCATCGATGAATTGGCAGCAAATGGAGCAGCAATTATTATCGTTTCATCAGAATTACCGGAAATTATCAACATGTGTAACCGTTGTTACGTTCTTTGTGAAGGTCGTGTTACAGGAGAACTTGCAGAAGAAGACTTTTCACAGGAAGCAATAATGACAATGGCAACAGACAGAGAAGAATAAATGGAGGAATAAAAAATGGCAAACGCAAAAGTTAAAGTTGCAACAGCTAAAAAGAAAGGTACATCCTCAAATCCTGTTGTAAACTATTTTAAGAGAAATTTAGGTGTAATCATGGGATTGATTATGCTGACAGCAATATTTGGTATATTTACAGACAATTTTTTGACACCATCAAACATACTTAACATGTTACAGAACAACGTTGTTAATGCAATTATTAGTTGTGGTATGTTACTTGCAATCTTAATGGGACAAATCGATATTTCCGTTGGATCAACAGTTGGTTTGACAGGTATGGTTGGTGCTTACCTTATTACAAGTATGCATGCACCATGGTATGTTGCAGCAATTGCAAGTATCGGTGTAGGTATTATTGTAGGTGTTATCAATGGTATTTGTATTTCATATTTAAAGATTCCTGCATTCGTTGCAACACTTGCAACAATGAGTATTGGTAGAGGTTTTTGTAAGATTATTTCAAATGGTATCTCAATCAGAATCAGAGATGACAAGTACAATCTTATTGCAGGGGCAAAGGCATCAATTCCCGGAACAGAAAGTTTATCAGCAAACGGACAGGTTGCCCTTACAATTTCAATTACAGTGTTATATGCAGCTATAGTGTTGGTAATTACATGGTTATTATTAAATAAAACAAAATTTGGTTATTACGTATACGCAATTGGCGGTAACGAAACAGCAGCTAAATACTCAGGTATTAATACTAGAAAATTCAATTTAATCCCTTATATCATCACTGGTGTATTTTGTGCATTAGGTGGTATCATCTGGTCATCAAAACTTCAGGGTGTTCAGGCAACACTTGGACAAAGTTATGAAATGGATGCCATCGCAGCTGTAGTTATCGGTGGAACAAGTATGTCAGGTGGTGCAGGTACTGTAGGTGGTACAATCATTGGTGTGCTTATTATAGCAGTATTACAGAACGGTCTTAACGTTATGGGTGTTAACTCATTCTGGCAGGATGTATTTAAAGGTGTCATCATCCTTGTAGCTGTTATCATCGATGTAGTTAGAAAGATGAAAAAGAAATAGAAAACAATAGGTATATATAGATTAAGTAGAGAAAGGAAGGACACAAATGTTAGTAAATATGAAGGCGTTAATGGAAGACGCAGAAAAATATGATTATTGTGTAGGTATGTTTACATCACCTTCACTACCTTTTGCAGAAGCAGTTATTGCAGCAGCAGAAGAAACAAATACACCTGTTATGTTTGGACAGGTTGAACAGTGGGACCGATATGGTGATATAACAAAGAACGGACCAATTATGGCAGAGATGGCAAGAAAAGCAAAAGTTCCTGTATGTCTTCACTTAGACCATGGAACAACTCTTCCATATATTATGAAGGCTATTAAAGCCGGATATACATCAGTTATGGCAGATTTTTCAGATTTGCCATTTGAAGAAAATGTTGAAAAAGTTAAGGCAGTTGTAGACTTCTGTCACGCAGCAAATATTTCAGTTGAAGCAATGTGTGGCAAGATGCCAAACGTTTGGTTATTGGCAGATCATCCTGACTTAGATATCAGAGAATACTTTACAAGACCTGATGAATTAAAGAAGTTTGTTGAACTTACAGGAGCAGATACAATGACAATTTCATTTGGCACTGTTCATAATATGAAGGTTTCAAAACCAATGTTAGACTTTGATTTACTTAAAAAATTAAAAAATTCAGCTGATTGTGCTTTATGTATGCATGGTTCTTCTGGTGTAGAAGAGAAACAGGTAGCCGAAGCAATTAAGGTTGGACTTAAGAAAATTAATGTTTATACAAAACTTGCCATTGCAGCACAGCCTGCAATGTTAAAGGCAATGGAAGCAAGTGATGAACCATTATTCTTCCATGAATTGTTAGAGACAGCACAGCTTGCAATGAAAGATGCAATTAAAGAATCAATCGCATTATTCTCAAATGGTGTAGACTTCTCTAAACGTACATACGAGGAATTTAGAGACATAGCATTATAATTTTTATCTAATGATATGCATTATTTGAAAAGAAATTTGGAGGTATTGACCAATGAAGAAAATTATAAATAAACCGGAAACAGTTGTAATTGAAATGTGCAATGGTATTGCACTTGCCAATCCGAATTTAGAATTTATACAGAAATTTAAAATCATTAAGAAAAAGGAAATAAATAAAAACAAGGTTAGCTTAATAAGCGGTGGCGGTAGTGGCCATGAACCTGCACATGCAGGTTTCGTTGGAAAAGGTATGCTTGATGCCGCAATATGCGGTGACGTTTTTGCTTCTCCTTCTCAAATACAAATCTATCAGGGTATCAAAGCTACTGCCAGCGATAAAGGAACTTTACTGATTATCAAAAACTACAGTGGTGACGTAATGAACTTTAAAAATGCCGGTGCAATGGCACAGGAAGAAGGCATTAATGTTGACTATGTAAAAGTAGAAGATGATATTGCAGTTAAAGATAGTTTATACACAGTTGGTAGACGAGGTGTTGCAGGAACTGTTTTGGTACATAAGGTTACAGGTGCAGCAGCAGAAGAAGGCAATGATTTACCAAAAGTTAAGGAAATTGCACAGCATGCAGCTGATAATGTAAGAACAATCGGTTTTGCATATAGTTCATGTGTTGTACCGGCAGCAGGAAAGCCTACATTTGACATTGGTGAAAATGAAATGGAATACGGAGTTGGTATCCATGGCGAACCTGGACGAAGCAGAGAAAATATCGTTTCTGCTGATGAAATTGCAAAGAGAATGGTTGATCAGTTAGTAGAAGATTTGGGTGTAAAGGCAGGAGACGAGGTTACAGTTCTTGTTAATGGCATGGGAAGTACACCACTTCAGGAATTATACTTATTAAACAATTCAACATTTAAGGCATTAGATAAGTTAGGAATTAAGGTATACAGAGAATTTGTTGGAAACTACATGACAAGTATTGATATGTTAGGTGCTTCAATCTCAATTATGAAGATGGATGACACATTGAAGAAATATATTGATGCTCCAAGTGATGCACCTGCATTCCATGTAGACGGGCCTGTACCTGAAGTTCCTTATACAGAAATTGAAACGGCAGATACAAAACCTGTACCTGAAGTGATGACATGTGAAGATGCATGGTGTAACATTCCAAAAGATAAGATTACACTTGACAATGTTACAGCAATGGTTCAGAAGATGGCAGAGTGTATTATTAAAAATGAACAGCCATTCTGTGAATTAGATTCATTTGCAGGTGATGGAGACTTTGGTCAGTCTGTTGCAAAAGGATTTATACAGGTTAAGAGAGAATGGGAAGATATTCTTTCAAATGAGCACAATACTATCAAAGAATTTTTGCTGGGATGTTCAATCGTTATTATGGAATATTGTGGTGGAGCTTCAGGACCTATTTGGGGTTCAGCTTTTAGAGCAGCAGGCTTAAACGCAGGAGATAAAACAGAACTTACATTAAAAGAGTTTGCAGATGTAATGCAGGCAGCAGTTAAAGGAATTCAAACTACCGGGGAAAGATCCTTTGGCAGAGGCGCAGTTGTAGGTGATAAAACTCTTATTGATGCATTGGTACCATGTGCTGATAAGTTATCAGAAATGGCAGATGCAGGAGCCTCTATTGAGGATGCAATGAAAGAGGCAGCAAAGGCAGCAGTTGCAGGCGCTGAATATACAAAGACAATTACAGCTCGTATGGGAAGAGCCGGAGTTGTAGGTGAAAGAAGTTTAGGTTATCCTGATGCAGGAGCTCACGCTTTAGGTGTAATATTCACAGAAGTAACAGATAACTTAAATTATTAATAACAATGAAATGAGGCTCTATGGGCCTCATTTCTGCTTTATAATAAGAGAGTATAATAGTAGGGATATATTGGTGGAGGAAGTTTATATGGCATATGCAGGATTGGACGTAGGAACAAGTGGATGCAAAATATTAGTATATGACCTGAAAGGAAATGTATTATTTGAAGCATCAAGAAAATACAAAGAATTGGGTGAAGGTGGAATCAGAGAGATTGATCCTTCAGAAATTCTTCTACATATCAAATCAGTATTAAGAGAAGTGGGAGAAAATTGTCCTGAAAAAATTGAGGCTATGGCAGTAACAAGTCTAGGAGAGTCAGTTGTCTGCCTTGATGAAAATGACCAAAGCCTTTGCAACTCAATGGTTGTTGGTGACCAGCGAGGTATAGAAGAAGTAAAACGACTGATAGATGCAGTAGGTAGAGAAAAAATCCTTGATATTACAGGCTTACCACCTAGTGAAATGTATGGTTTACCAAAGTATATGTGGATTAATGACAATACCGATGCAATAAAAAATGCAAAAGCAATTTTGTATTATGAAGATTTTGTAGGATATACATTAACAGGAATTAGAAAAGTCAGCTATTCTTCAGCATCAAGAAGTATGGCTTTCGATATAGAGAAAAAACAGTGGTCAGAAGAGTTGTTGTCTTATGCAGGAATAAAAGTATCTCAAATGTCAGAACCAGCAGATGCAGGAACTGTAATAGGAACAATTAAAGCTGATGTGGCAGAAGAATTAAAATTAAATCCTGGTATGAAGGTAGTTGTAGGTGGACATGATCAAAGCTGTGCAGCACTTGGTAGTGGATTGAACAGACTTGATGTAGGTGAGTGTGGTATGGGAACATGTGAATTTATGTTTATGATGCTTCCAAAGGCCCAAAAGACTACTTACATGATAGAGAAAGATTTAACATGTGTACCATATGTTTTGCCGGATAAGTATTTAACAAGTACAATGCTTACAACATGTGGCATATTAAAGAACTGGAGTATTAATACAGTATTAAAGGGCATTAAAATGGAATGTGAAGCAAATGGAAAAGACTTTTTCCAGTATGTTGATTCATTAATTGATGGAAAAGAAACTGATGTTTTAATGCTTCCACAGTTTGGTTCATCAGGAAATCCTGATATAAATTATGATGTACTTGGAACAATTACAGGATTAAATGTTCATACAAAGGCAGAAGAAATTTATCAGGCAATATTGGAATGTATGGCATTTCAGATGCTACTTGGATATGAAAGCACAAAGGAAATAGGTGCAAATATTTCAAAAATCATCTGTACAGGTGGTGGAGCAAAGTCAAAAGTAACATTGCAGATGAGAGCAGATATTTTTAATCTGGATGTTGCCACAATTAATTCAGAAGAGTCAGGAACTCTTGGATGTGCAATACTTGCGGCTACAGGTTCAGGTGCATATGAAAGTATTCAGGATGCAATTGACAATATGGTGCAGATAAAGGATGTGTACCATCCAAATAAGGAAAGACAACCTTATTATCAGAAAAAATATCAGAAGTTTAAAGAACTTTATGACAAGATGCATTTATTTAAATAAAAGATGGAGGCTGTTTGCAGAACCGAACAATATATGCAATCGCAATTAGTTTATCTAGAATGGATTATAAGGTGAAAGTATGGCGAAGTATTATTTAGCAATAGACTTGGGAGCTTCTAGTGGAAGACATATTCTTGGAACTTTGGAAAATGGCAAAATGGAGTTGAAGGAAATATATAGATTTTCCAATGGAGCAAAAAAAATAAATGGGAAAAGATGCTGGGACATTGAGCAGGTTTTTAACTATGTGGTAAATGGTATAAAAGAATGTAGCAAACTTGGCATTATACCAGAGTCAGTGGCAATAGATACATGGGGACTTGACTATGTATTGTTAGATGAAAATGACAAAATGTTAGGTCAGGCAGTAAATTACCGCGACCAAAGAACAAAAGATATATACGAAGAAATTTTTAAATACATATCAAAAGAAGAACTGTATAAAGAAACAGGAATTCAGATGGCAGAATTCAACACTATATGCCAGTTAATGGCAGTGAAAAGAGATGAGCCGGAAATTTTAGAAAAGGCGAAAAGCCTTTTGATGATTCCTGATTATTTGAACTTTTTGCTAACGGGCATAAAAAAACAGGAATATTCCAATGGAACAACAACACAGTTAATGAATGCAAAAGACAGACATTGGAATATGAATGTAATTAGCAAACTATCACTTCCTACAGAGTTATTTGGAGAACTCTCAATGCCAGGTGGCTCTGTGGGAAGGTTTCTCCCCTATATTGAAGAAATGGTGGGATTTAATACAAAAGTGGTACTTGTGCCAACTCATGATACAGCATCAGCATTGATGGCAAAGGCAACTGAACTTCCAAATACAATGTGTATAAGTTCAGGGACATGGTCTTTGGTGGGAATGGAAACAGAAGAATCAACATGTACCAAAGAAAGTTTAGAACATGATTTTACAAATGAAGGTGGATATGAAGGCATCATTGATTATCTTAAAAATAGCATGGGACTTTGGATGATTCAGCAGGTAAGACTTGAAAATAACGAAAATCTTTCATTTGCAAAGATGTGTGAGATGGCAGAAAAAGAGAATATAGAATCTTTGGTTGATGCAAATGACAGCAGGTTTTTGGGACCGGATTCCATGACTGAGGAAATCAAACAGTATTGTAGAGAAACAAATCAACAGGTTCCACAGACAGTAGCAGAACTTTCAAAGGTTGTATATGCAAGTATTGCTCATTCTTACAACAAGATTTTAAAAGAACTGGAGCAGATTAAGAATACAAAAATAGAAAGAATTAATATTGTAGGCGGTGGTTCACAGGCAGATTACTTAAACAGACTTACAGCAGAAATTACACAAAAGCAGGTAATAGCAGGACCATTTGAGGCCACGGCAATAGGAAATTTAATGTGTCAGATGATTAGTGACAAAACTATTAAAGACCTTGATGAAGGGCGTAGGATAGTTAGAGAATCATTTGATGTGAAAGTGTATTAGAAGAATGTTAATGACAGAATGTATTAGAAAGCAAAAAATGTTTGAATGGAACATAAATGGCATATGAATGTTAAAAGTAGATTGATTTAGAAAGATTTTGAGGAGACGTTTTATGAAAATGACAGAAGCTTTATATGTACAGAATTTTATAAGAATGACAGAAGACGGATGGGATCAGGGATGGCATGAATGTCATGCAGGTAATCTGTCTTACAGAGTAAAACCTGAAGAAGTAGAACAGGTAAAAGAAGATTTAAATGAAGATGGACAGTGGTTTGAAATTGGGGCTGATCTGCCGGGCATTGCAGGAGAATATTTTCTCGTAACAGGCAGTGGAAAGTTTTTTAGAAACACTGTACTTGATCCTGAAGATTCATTTGGAATGATAAAAATCGATGAAACAGGAAGCAAATATAAAATTGTGTGGGGACTTACAAATGGAGGAAAGCCTACAAGTGAGTTGCCGGCACATTTGATGAATCATGAAGTAAAAAAACAGGTAACAGATGGAAAGTACAGGGTAGTATATCATGCACACCCTGCTAACATAATAGCACTTTCATTCATCCTCCCCCCAGATGACGTGACATTTACACGTGAATTGTGGGAAATGGAACCAGAATGTGCCATGGTATTCCCTGGTGGTATGGGAGTACTTCCGTGGATGGTACCTGGAACCGTGGAAATAGCAGATAAAACATGCGAATTAATGAAAGAGTACGATGTAGTATTATGGGCACAACATGGATTGTTCGCAACAGGTGACACCTTTGACAATACATTTGGGCTTGCCCACACCGTGGAAAAAGCGGCTGAAATGCTTCTTAAAACATTATCAACACCTCAGGGTAAATGCTATATTCCAACAGTACAGGATTTTAAAGACATGGCTAAAGTATTTAACTTAGACCTGCCTGAAAAATTCCTATACGAAAAATAACCACCACCCCCTTTTAGATGCCTTCACATTATATGCTGACTCGCCAAAGCATATGGTGTGGAGGCATTTTTCGTTTGTTCCACTAAAACATATGCCATGAGACATTTTTCCGTAATGAAAGTATAAAGAGTGAAAAATTTTTTCCTACATCAAAGTATAGGGTATGTGGAAAATTTCCCCTTGACATAAAATCCAAATTTTTAGATGATAATATAAATAGAATAAAAAAGAGGAACGTTATGACTTTAGCACAATTAAAATACGCAATTACCGTGGCAGGAACATCATCTATGAATGAAGCTGCGAAAAAATTATTTATTTCACAACCAAGTCTTTCTGCATCCATAAAGGATTTGGAAGAAGAGGTAGGAGTGGAAATATTTAAACGTACAAATCGTGGAATATCAGTTACACCAAAGGGCGAGGAATTTATTGGATATGCCAAACAGGTTGTTGAACAATATGACTTAATAGAATCAAAATATATTTTAAAGGAAAATACAAAGAAAAAGTTTGGTGTTTCAATGCAACATTATACATTTGCAGTAAATGCATTTGTAGAGATGGTAAAACAGTTTGGTATGGATGAATACGAGTTTGAAGTTCGTGAAACCAAAACTTATGACGTGATAGAGGACGTAAAAAATTACAAAAGTGAGATTGGTATTTTATATCTAAATGAGTTTAATAATAAAGTATTAACAAAGTTATTTCATGAGTCAGGTGTTGAGTTTCATGAGATTTTAAAATGCAGTATTTATGTATATATGTGGAAGAACCATCCCCTTGCCCACAAAAAAGAAATCAAACTGGAAGAACTGGAAGAGTACCCATGCCTTTCGTTTGATCAGGGTCATAACAATTCTTTTTATTTTGCTGAAGAGGTTTTAAGTACATATGACTATAAAAGGCTGATTAAGGCAAATGACAGGGCAACGGTTCTTAACCTGATGGTTGGTCTTAATGGATACACATTGTGTTCCGGAATAATATGCGAAGAGTTAAATGGTTCAGATTATGTTGCAGTGAAACTGAAATCTGACGAAGAAATGACTATTGGATACATTGCAAGAAAAGGAGTAACTATTAGTCCTTTAGGTAAAAAATACATTGAAGAAATCAGCAAGTACAAAGACAAGGCGTTAAGATAAAGCAGATAAAACATTAAAATAAAGTTAATAAGGTAGTAAGATAAAGTCGCAGAGCAGATGGAATTATAAGTAGAATAATATGAGGTATGACATGAAAGATATAAAACAAGATCCATTTGATGAGTATATAAAAAATCTCCCACCAACAAAGCAGGAGCTTGGCTATGCGTGGTCCACGGCAATTGGACTGCAGGATGTTGATGATTTGAAACCATCAGAATATTTATATGAAACGGCAAAGAAAAGTATTAATGGTGATATTTCTATTGACCAAGCAGGAGAACTGATCGACAGTTATTATGAAAATAAAAGTGACAGATTAGAGTCCGAAGCAAGAACGGAAGAAGCAGATAAAGTTTCTGCAAGAATTGCAAAACTGCTTTCTGATAAATCATTTACATTTTCGCCTGCACAGTATGTTGCCATTCATAAAGAACTTTTTAAGGGCATATATTCTCATGCCGGAAAATTAAGGAGTTATAATATTTCTAAAAAGGAATGGGTTCTTGATGGTGATTCAGTTCAATATGGTGGAGCATTGGATTTACGTGAAACATTGGAATACGACTTTTCTGTGGAGAGAAATTTTAGCTTTAATGGATTAACAATGGATGAAACAATACATCATTTGGCGCTGTTTGTATCAAGATTATGGCAAATACATGTATTTGGTGAAGGAAATACCAGAACAACGGCAGTATTTTTTATTAAATATTTAAGAATGCTTGGTTTTGATGTAGATAATGATTTATTTGCAGATAATTCATGGTATTTTCGAAATGCATTGGTTCGAGCAAATTATAACAATATAAGAAAAGGAGTGTACGAAACAACAGAATTTATAGAAAAATTTTTGAAAAATTTGTTGCTAGATGATACTAATGAATTACAAAATAGAGAAATGCATATAAAAGCAATAAGCGTATTAGAAGAATGTAATTACACTAGTGACCCAATAAATGACCCAATAAATGACCCAATAAAATTAAGTGAACGAGAAAGAACTATTGTTAACTTATTAAGAAAGGAACCAACATTAACCCGTGTTGAAATGGCAGAAAAAATCGGATGTTCAGACTCTACTGTTAAGAGAACGCTGCAGGCAATGACCCAAAATGATATAATTAAACGTGTTGGTTCAAATAAAAAGGGACAATGGGTTATATTAATAAAATAAAACTAAAGATAGGAGAATATTAAAAGTACAGCTTGATATAGGAATAACCTATAACGGGTTGTACTTTTTTAAGATTAGATTAATTCAAAACATAATGTTATACTTCACAACATGAAAAATAAAAACGAAGAGAGGTGAGGACATGTCGGAGATAATTATTAAAGATGTTAGTAAAACTTACGAAACAAAAGACGGTGAAGTACAGGCACTGAAAGATGTAAACTTAGAAATAGAGCAGGGAGACATATATGGAATCATTGGTATGTCCGGAGCTGGAAAAAGTACATTGGTGCGATGTATGAACTTTTTGGAAGAGCCTACAAAAGGTCAGGTAATTATAAAGGGAAAAACATTATCGGAACTTTCCAAAAAGGAACTGAGAAAACAGCGTGAAAGCATAGCCATGATATTTCAGCATTTCAATTTGCTTATGCAAAAGTCAGTTATTGATAATGTATGTTTTCCACTTTTTATACAGGGAAAGAAAAAGAAGGAAGCAAAAAAGAGAGCAATGGAACTTCTTGAAATTGTAGGATTACAGGACAAGGCAAAAAGTTATCCATCCCAGTTGTCAGGTGGTCAAAAGCAAAGAGTGGCAATTGCAAGAGCATTGGCATCTAATCCACAGATTTTACTGTGTGATGAGGCGACCAGCGCACTTGATCCACAGACTACAGCCTCAATTCTTGAACTTTTGAAAAATATTAATGAAAGATTTGGAATAACAATTGTTATCATTACACATCAGATGTCAGTTGTAAGAGAGATTTGTTCCTATGTGGCAATTATGAAAAATGGTCTGGTAGAGGAAAAAGGAAAGGTATCAGAGATATTTAACCATCCAAAATCCCAGGTGGCAAAAGAGTTAATTTTTAAAGATACGGAAAATTATGTTGACGGTACCCGCAATACTGTAGAAAAAATAAGTCAAAGCACAAACATAAGAGTGGTATTTTCAGAAAATTCATCTTTTGAACCGGTTATTGCAAATATGATCTTAAAATTTGGACAGCCAATTAATATTTTAAAAGCAAATACAAAAAATGTAGGTGGCGTGGCCAAAGGTGAGATGATAATTGGATTTGACAAAACTAATTCAAAAGTAGAAGAAATGAAGCAATACCTTATTGAAAAAGGCTTGGAAATACAGGAGGTGGATAATTATGTGGACTAGTGAAGTAACCAATATGATAGTAGAAGGCATAGGTCAGACTTTATATATGACACTAATGTCCACTTTGGTTGGATATGTATTTGGCCTTCCGCTGGGAGTTATGTTGGCAGTTACAGACAAGGGAGGATTAAGACCCAACAGGGTTATTTATAAGGTACTTGATGTAATTTCAAATATTATAAGAAGTGTACCATTTCTGATTTTGTTAATACTTATTATGCCGTTTACAACATTGATAGTAGGAAAAAGCTATGGCTCATCAGCAACAGTTGTTCCATTGGTTGTAGCAGCCATACCATTTATTGGAAGAATGGTAGAATCATCCATAAAGGAAATTGACAGTGGTGTAATAGAGGCAGCAAAGTCCATGGGTGCCAGTGATTTAAGAATTATAGTAAAAGTATTGTTACTTGAATCAAGAACATCCCTTATAACAGGTGCAACAATTGCAATTGCAACTATCCTTGGATATTCTGCAATGGCAGGATGTATTGGTGGCGGAGGCCTTGGAGACATTGCCATAAGATATGGATATTACAGATATGAATCAGCAATAATGATTGTAACGGTAATACTTCTTATAGTATTGGTTCAGGTTTTTCAATCAATCGGAATGGTGGTTGCATCAAAACTGGATAAAAGAAAAAAGTAATTATTGCAAAAGCAATATTAATATAAATGATTACATGTATTGTTTTGTGTAAACATAAGTGAAATAAGAATTTTTGACACTGTAATCAATAAAGAATGATAAAGGAAAAGGAGATAAAAAATGAAAAAAAGAATTTTAGCATTAGCGTTAGCAGGAGTTTTAGTAGTAGGAGCATTAACAGGATGTGGTTCAAGCAGTAAGGATAGCAAGAAAGACTCTGATGACAAGAAAATAACAGTGGCAGCATCAGCAACACCACATGCAGAAATATTAGAAGAAGCTAAATCATTGTTAAAGGAAAAAGGATACGAATTGGAAGTAAAGATATTTGATGACTATGTTCAGCCAAACAATGTTGTAGAAAGTGGAGAGTTTGATGCAAATTATTTCCAGCATGTTCCATATTTGGAACAGTTTAACAAAGAAAAAGGAACACACCTTGCAGTAGCCGGAAAAATTCACTATGAACCATTTGGTATTTATCCTGGAACAAAGAAAGATTTGAAGGATATAGCAAAGGGCGACAAGATTGCAGTACCAAATGATACAACAAACGAAGCAAGAGCATTACTTTTATTACAGGATAACGGTATTATCAAGTTAAAGGACGGTGCCGGAATAGATGCAACTGTAAATGATATTGCTGAAAACCCATATAACATTGAAATTGTAGAATTAGAAGCAGCACAGGTACCAAGAGTTGTAAATGAAACAGCATTTGTAGTATTAAACGGAAATTATGCATTAGAAGCTGATTACACAGTAAAGAAAGATGCACTGGCATATGAAAAATCAGATTCAGAAGCAGCAAAAACATATGTAAATGTAATTGCCGTAAAAGAAGGAAATGAAAACAGTGATAAGATTAAAGCATTAGTAGATGTTTTAAAATCAGACTCAATCAAGAAATTTATTGACGAAAAATACAATGGTGCAGTCATCGTATACGATGGCAAATAAAAAAATAGTTAAAATTTTCACAAAATTTTTGAATAAATCAGCAAATATTTCGGTTATTTTTTAACCTTGAAAAATATTTTCAAAGTAGTATAACTATAAATGTCAATTAAATACCCAATGCGTTGATAGGGATACATTGTAATGATTAATCCAGTACAGAGAGTCATGGTAGTTGAGAAGTGGCAGAGAGGCTTATTACAACATCACCCTTGAGCATCTTTACAAAAGCAAAAGCAAGTAGATAAAGACGTTTTCTTCACGTTACAGGAGAAGCTGTTGATAGACAGTGTTGAGTGGTAGTGGTTAGCAATAACTACTTCAAACAAAGTGGTACCACGGATGAATATAATCCGCCTTTGTTGTCGAAAGACAACAAAGGCTTTTTTTTATTACAGCCCATCAAAATTTATAATCACCTGTGCTTGCACAGAAGTGATTATAAATTTTAGAGGGGCGCCCACAAATGAGCATAAAAGACTGACGAAGTCAGTCGATATGCGAATGTGTGGTTGGATTGCGGGAGTGCGAAGCACGTAGCAATCCAAGTAATAAAAAGTAGTAGTAGCGCACAACAGCATAAAAGACTAAGCTTTCAAGTATCCCAACCGATACTTAACATAAAAAATACAATAGAAAAGAGGTAAAAAAATGAGTGGAATACTAATGATGATCATAGCGATTGTTGTTTTAGGAGGAGCATATCTTCTCTATGGTCGCTATCTTCAAAAGAAATGGGGCATTGACCCTAATGCAAAAACTCCAGCTTATGAAATGGAAGATGGAGTAGATTATGAGCCAGCTGATACAAACGTTGTATTTGGACATCAGTTTGCATCTATAGCAGGTGCTGGTCCAATTAACGGACCAATTCAGGCAGCAATTTTTGGTTGGCTTCCAGTTTTACTTTGGGTTTTAATTGGTGGTGTATTCTTTGGTGCAGTACAGGATTTCGCATCAATGTATGCTTCAGTTAAAAACAAAGGCCGTACAATTGGTTACATTATTGAAGAATATATAGGAAAAGTAGGAAAGAAATTATTCTTATTATTCTGCTGGTTATTCTGTATATTAGTAGTTGCTGCATTTGCAGACGTTGTAGCAGGTACATTTAATGGTTTCTCAGTACCTGAAACAGCTGGTCAGGCAGTACAGAAAATCGCAGCAAACGGTTCAGTTGCAACAACATCAATTTTATTTATATTTGAAGCTGTTGGACTTGGAATGATATTAAAATATGGAAAATTACATAAATGGGTTAATACAGCAATCGCCATTGTAATGTTAGTTGCAGCAGTTGTAATTGGTTTAAATTGTCCTATTTATTTAACAAGAGAAACATGGCACATTTTAATTTTTGCATACATTTTAGTTGCCAGTGTAGTTCCTGTTTGGGCATTGTTACAGCCTAGAGATTACTTAAACAGTTATTTGTTAATATTTATGATTGTTGGTGCAGTAGTTGGTGTATTTGTTTCAAATCCATCATGTAACTTACCTGCATTTACAAGTTTCAATGTAGATGGACAGTATCTGTTCCCAATCTTATTTGTAACAATAGCTTGTGGTGCTGTTTCAGGTTTCCATTCACTTGTATCATCAGGTACAGCATCAAAACAGATTAAAAATGAAAAAAACATGCTTCCAGTATCATTTGGTGCAATGCTTATGGAAAGTATGCTTGCAGTAATCGCATTAATAGCCGTAGCATCATTTGCAACAGGTGAAGCAGCAAAACAGGGCTTAACAACTCAGCCACAGATTTTTGCAGGTGCCATTGCAAACTTCTTAACAGCAGTTGGTTTACCATACAGTTTGGTATTTACATTAATTAACCTTGCAGTTTCAGCATTTGCTTTAACATCACTTGACTCAGTAGCAAGAGTTGGTCGTCTTTCATTCCAGGAATTTTTCTTAGATGAAGGAGTAACTGATGAAAACATGACACCATTCCAGAAAGTGGTAACAAACAAATATTTTGCAACAATCATCACATTGGTACTTTCTTTCTTACTTGCAAAAGTTGGTTATGCAGAAATTTGGCCATTGTTTGGTTCAGCAAACCAGTTGTTATCCGTACTTGCATTAGTAGCATGTGCAGTTTTCTTAAAGAAAACAAAACGTCAGGGCTGTATGCTTTGGGTTCCAATGTTCTTTATGATGGCTGTTACATTTACAGCCCTTGGAATGACAATCTACAAATTAGGTGGAGCATTCCTTTCAACAGGATTAACTCTTGGAAATACATTACAGTTAATTTTTGCAGTTTTATTATTAATCCTTGGTGTAATCGTTGCAGTACAGGGTGTAAAGAAATTGTTTGAAAAAAACACAGATAAAGCAGTTGCTTAATTAAAGTAAAAAATAATTATTGAAAGCGTAAGTTCAGAGATGAATTTACGCTTTTTATTTTTTAATAGCATAATTTTGAAATAATTTGTATGAATGATTGAATTTAATAAAAATAAAATATATACTTGAAGAAAAATTTTTACAAAGTAAAAACACACATTAAACAATATTGTGTGTATTTTTACTTAAAAAAAATCATATGTTAGAAGAATTATCAGAAAAAATAGTTAGATACAATGCTATATATAATATATTTAAGATTTATAAATTAAAGGAGAGAAGATGAATAGAATAAAAAGAATAGCAGTTTTAACAAGTGGTGGTGATGCACCGGGTATGAACTCAGCAATTCGTGCAGTAGTATTTGGAGCATATCACAAAAACATAGAGGTAATTGGCATTTGCCGTGGATATGAAGGACTAATCGACTGGAAAGAAAGACCACTTTCTCTTGATGTAGTAAGAGATATTAACAGTCGTGGTGGCACAATTTTGTACACAAGTAGAAGTGACAGATTTATGCAAAAAGAGTATAGACAGATTGCAGCAAAAAATCTTAAGGAGCATTATGTAGATGCTTTGGTTGTAATAGGCGGTGACGGTACTCTTCGTGGAGCAATTGATTTAAGAGAAGAAGGCGTGAATACTATTCATATTCCAGGCACAATAGACAGGGATGTGGCTTGTACAGAGTATACTTTAGGATTTGACACAGCAGTAAATACAGCTACAGAGGCAATAGACAAAATAAGAGATTCATCGGTATCTCATGGCAGATGCAGTGTTGTGGAAGTGATGGGAAGAAAACGTGGTTATATTGCATTGTGGGCAGGAATGGCTGCATCAGCAGATGCAATTGTCCTTCCTGAAAAATGGAACGGAGATTACGACAGTATTACAGATGAAATAAAGAAACATCATGCGGACAACAGAGACAGTTATTTGGTTGTTGTGGCTGAAGGTGTAACAGATGCTCCAAAGCTTGCAGACCTAATTAAAGAAAAAACAGGAATTGAATCAAGAGTGTCGGTGCTTGGTTATATTCAAAGAGGTGGAAATCCTACCGCAAAAGACAGAATGTACGGTTCATTAATGGGTGCTTATGCAGTGGAAATCCTTGTGGAAGGTAAGAAAAATCGTATTGTTGCAATTAAAAACGATAAACTTGTTAACTACGATATTAAAGAGGCACTTACTATAAATAACAACGAAATGGATCCATTCCAGTATGATTTAAGTCTTAGAATGTCTGAGTAGAAAGGAAGTCACTTTATTATTTATTCTCATAAATAATAAAGTGATTTTTGTTAAAAGAAATCAATCCTTCATCACGCATTTTGCATAATTCTTTTGACAGGGCGCTACGGTCCAAATTCAAAAAATCAGCCATTTGCTGTCTGTTAAAAGGAATGTCAAACTCATTGTTGTCATGAAGCAGAGTCTGACCTGAAAAATAAATTGACAATCTTTCCCTAATGGTTTTAGGAGCAGTACAAAAACTACGGTTTGAAAGAATGATATTTTTCCGTGTGGCAACCATTAAAAGATTTTTCGTAATCTGATATTGCCAATGGCAATGAGAATAAAGTGGGTTGTTAAGCACACTTAAATCAAAAAATAAAATAGTTGAAGGTTCAGCTGCCACAGTATTCACCATCAAAGGAGATTGGCTGTAAGCGTAGGATTCACCAAAAACCTGTCCCATAGACACCATACTTAAAATAGTTTTATTTCCCCACAAGTCATTATTTTCAATAATAACTTTTCCTTTTACTACTATTCCAATATGATGAATAATTTCACCATTATGAAATATCACATTGTTTTTTTTATAATCTTTAGTATTAAAACAATTTGTCATATAAATTTCGCTAAGTTCATCAGCATTAATTCCTTTAAAAATAGGCATTTCCAAATTTTCCAAAAATTGAATTATATTTTTTTTCATAAAACCTCATTTCCGTGGTTATAACCACTGATTCGTGAATCTTATTTTATTATAATCACCTTGTAAAATCAATAAACAAACAGGAGGAATCTATGATTAGAAAAATAATTCAAATAGATGAAGACAAGTGCAACGGATGTGGAGCCTGTGCATCAGCCTGCCACGAAGGAGCAATAGGCATGGTAGATGGTAAGGCAAAGTTGTTAAGAGACGATTATTGTGATGGTTTAGGGGACTGCTTACCAACATGTCCTACAGGAGCAATTACTTTTGTTGAAAGAGAGGCAGCAGCTTATGACCATCGGGCTGTAATGGAAAACATGAAGAAAAAACAGCAGGAAAATATTTCGACCCATCATCAGGGTGGATGTCCGGGAAGTAAAATGATGACTCTTAAAAGAGAGAAACATCAGGAAGGCTGTCCCGGAAGTAAAATCCAAACAATGAATTATAAACAGTCTGAAAACAATAATGGACCAATGGAATCAATGCTTGGACAGTGGCCATGTCAGATTAAACTGGTCCCAACCAATGCACCATATTTTGATGGAGCAAAACTGTTGATAGCAGCAGACTGTACAGCCTATGCCTATGCAAATATGCATCAGGAATTTATGAAGGGAAGAATTACAATAATAGGATGTCCAAAACTTGACGAAATAGACTATGCAGAAAAATTAACAACAATTATAAAAGAAAATGACATACAGGAAGTTGTTATTACAAGAATGGAAGTACCTTGTTGTGGTGGACTTGAATTTGCAGCAAAGACAGCAATTCAAAAAAGTGGAAAATTTATTCCATGGAGAGTAGTAACAATATCTATCGACGGTCAGATTTTAGATTGAAAAAAACTATAAAATAAAAAATATTAATTAGAAGTTTAAATCAGAAAATGAATTAGAAAAAGGAGAATGGAAAATGGGAATGTTTTGTTTTCAGTGTGAACAGACTGCAGGATGCAGTGGATGTACAAAAAATGTTGGAGTATGTGGAAAAACAGCAAATACAGCAAAATTACAGGATAAACTTACAGGAGCTTTAATTGGTTTAGCAAAGGTTTGTGGTAACAATCAAAAAACAGAAAATACAGACAGAATTATTATAGAAGGTCTTTTTACTACAGTTACCAATGTGAATTTTAACGACAATACTTTGGAAGATATGATTGAAAAAGTCCACAGGGAAAAAGATAAAATAGTACCAGGATGTACAGCATGTCTTTCAAGATGTGGTAACACAGATGATTATGACATGGAAGAACTTTGGAATGCCGATGAAGATATCCGTTCTCTTAAATCTCTTATTTTATTTGGAGTAAGAGGAATGGCGGCTTACGCATATCACGCTTTAATGCTTGGTTATGAAGACAAAGAGATAAATGAATTTTTCTACAGAGCATTGTCAGTTGTAAGTTATGATCTGGAAACTGATAAATTATTAGAAACAACACTAAAAGTAGGAGAGGTAAACTTAAAGTGTATGGCATTGCTTGATAAGGCAAATACTGATACTTATGGCACACCAACACCTACAAAAGTACCATTAACAATAGAAAAAGGACCTTTTATTGTTATATCAGGTCATGATTTGAAAGATTTAGAATTGTTACTTAAACAGACTGAAGGAAAAGGCATAAACATTTATACTCACGGTGAAATGTTGCCGGCTCACGGTTATCCTGAACTTAAAAAATACAGTCACTTAAAAGGAAACTTTGGAACAGCATGGCAAAATCAGCAAAAGGAATTTGATAATATTAAGGGACCTGTATTATTTACAACAAACTGTCTTATGCCTGTTAAGGAGAGTTATGCAGACAGAGTCTTTACAACTGAAGTTGTATCTTATCCTGAAATGGTACACATTGGGGAGGATAAAGATTTTACACCTGTAATTAATAAGGCGTTAGAACTTGGTGGATATGAAGAAGACCTAAAATTAACAGGCATAAATGGAGGCTCATATGTTACAACAGGATTTGCCCACGGAACTGTTTTGTCTGTGGCAGACCAGGTGATTGATGGAGTTAAGTCAGGAAAAATCAGCCATTTCTTTTTGGTAGGTGGCTGTGACGGCGCAAGGGCAGGCAGAAATTACTATACTGAATTTGTAAGGCAAACACCAAAGAATTCTATTATTTTAACATTGGCATGTGGTAAGTACAGATTTAATGATTTGGATTTGGGAGACATAGAGGGACTACCAAGAATAATGGATATGGGTCAGTGCAATGATGCTTATTCAGCAATAAAAGTGGCAGTGGCATTGGCTGAAGCCTTCCAGTGTGACGTAAATGAATTGCCACTATCCATGGTGTTGTCATGGTATGAACAAAAGGCAGTATGTATCCTTTTGACATTACTTCACTTAGGAATAAAAGATATATTAATAGGACCAACACTTCCTGCATTTATATCACCTAATGTTCTAAAAATATTGGTAGAAAATTATAATATTTCACCTATTAGTACACCGGAGGAAGACCTTAAAAAGATTTTGGTTTGACATAATTAAAAATTCTGTGATAATAGATATGAACTTATGTTAATAAATTCGGTCTAAATGTCAGGAGAATGATAATGAATATTTTGTCAATTGAAAATATAACACATTCATATACAGAAAGAAAATTGTTTGATGATACCAGTTTCTATTTACACGAAGGAGAAAAGGTAGGAGTAATTGGTATTAACGGAACAGGAAAATCAACCCTGCTAAAAATAATGGCAGGGCTTGAAGTCCCTGACCGTGGTCAGGTGATTAAGGCATCAAATATAATGATTCATTATCTTCCACAGAATCCACAGTTTAATGATGAAGATACAGTTATTGAAAGTGTGCAAAATATGGTTCACCACCATGCCAATGAAAACGAACTGGTTATGGCAAAATCGATGATGACAAAGCTTGGAATTACTGATTTTAATCAGAAAGCATCTGAATTGTCAGGTGGTCAGAGAAAGCGCCTGGCGCTGGTGTCGGTGCTTATAACTCCCTGTGATATTTTGATTTTAGATGAGCCAACAAACCATTTGGACAGTGAAATGGCAGAGTGGCTTGAAAATCAGCTAAGGGCTTTTAAAGGAGCTTTGGTTATGGTGACTCATGACAGATATTTTCTTGACAGTGTAACAAACCGAATCATTGAACTTGATAAAGGAAAAATCTACAGTTATGATGAAAAGTATTCAGGATTTTTGCAGAGAAAATCAGAGCGTGAGGACAGCTTAAGGGCAAGTGAAAGAAAAAGACAAAGCATTTTAAGAAAAGAAATTCAGTGGATTAGCAGGGGCGCAAGGGCAAGGTCTACAAAGCAGAAAGCACATATTCAAAGATATGAAAATCTTAAAAATCAAAAAGGTATAACTGTAGATGAAAAAATAGAATTAAGTAGTATTAAATCAAGAATGGGAAAAACAACCATAGAACTTGAAAATATATCAAAGGCATACGGAGACAATGTTCTTATCTCTGATTTTTCCTACAATTTTCTAAAAAATGACAGAGTAGGTTTTGTTGGAAAAAATGGTTGTGGAAAAACTACGTTGATGAAAATGATTGATGGTAGAATAAAGGCTGATTCAGGAAATATCAACATAGGTCAGACTATCAAAATCGGCTACTATACTCAGGAGATTGAAAATAGCAAAGAAGCAGGAATTGCTTATATGGATCCGGAGGAAAACGTTATTGATTATATTAAAAATACAGCTGAATTTGTGAGAACAGAGGAGGGTCTTGTATCGGCATCAGCCATGCTTGAAAGATTTTTATTTCCTTCATCCCAGCAATACAACAAAATTGAAAAGTTGTCAGGTGGAGAAAAAAGACGGCTAAATCTGCTTAGAGTATTGATGGAGTCACCAAATGTACTAATTCTAGATGAACCTACCAATGATTTGGACATTGAGACAATGACTATTTTGGAAGATTATCTGGATAGTTTTGATGGTATTGTTATTACAGTAAGTCATGACAGATATTTTCTTGACAGAGTGGTAAGAAGAATCTTTGCATTTGAGGGCAACGGTGTTATTAAACAATATGAAGGTGGCTACACTGATTATATCAATAAGAAAAAGCAGTCAATACGGCAGGACGGCAGAAACAATAAAAGCCATCCGGGGCGTGGAGACAGTAGTTACAATAATAAAAAACAGTCAGGTCATCGAAATGACATTCAAAATAGTAAAAGTGCCGATGACAGGGCGGATGAGAAAAATTCGGGGGATAAGGAAGCCTATAAAACACGAAATAAAAAGCTGAAGTTTTCATATAATGAGCAAAGAGAATACGAAACCATTGAAAATGACATCCAGCAGCTGGAAGAAAAAATAGCAAAAATTGATGATGACATTGTAAAAAATTCTACCAATTCCGTAAAACTTAGTGAACTTATGGAAGAAAAAGATGAAGTAGAAAGCCAGCTTATGGAAAAGATGGACAGGTGGGAGTATTTGGAAGATTTGGCTAAAAAAATAGAAGAGCAGAAATAAGAATCAAAAACCAAAAAGTTGTGAAACCAAAAATTGAATAAAAATTATATGAAATAAAAAGCAGATTGTTTTGAATATAAATCCTAAGTTAGTTAATAGGAGCTATTCAGGGCAATCTGCTTTTTAATGTAAAGTATGATTTGAACTACACTGCTTTTAATATAAGGTGCAGTTTGAAATATACCTAAAATAATTTGATGTTTATATTTATGCTAACTTTTCGCAAATATCTCTTGCAACATAAACACCACTGGCTGAAGCGTGGGAAAGTGAATGTGTAACACCGCTGCCATCTCCAATAATGTAAAGACCATCGTATTTACATTCAAGGTGTTCATTAAGTTCAACTTCCATGTTGTAGAATTTAACTTCAACGCCATAAAGAAGTGTATCGTCATTTGCTGTACCAGGGGCAATTTTGTCCAAAGCATAAATCATTTCAATAATGCCATCAAGTATACGCTTTGGAAGTACAAGACTTAAGTCTCCCGGAGTAGCTGATAATGTAGGAGTAACAAGTCCTTCTTCAATTCTGTTTTCAGTACTTCGACGACCTCTAACTAAATCACCGAAACGCTGTACAATAACACCACCACCTAGCATATTTGAAAGTTTGGCAATGCTTTCACCATATCCGTTGCTGTCCTTGAAAGGTTCTGAAAAGTGCTTTGCAACAAGTAAAGCAAAGTTGGTATTTTCTGTTTGCATTTCTTCACCTTCGTAGCTGTGACCGTTTACCGTAACAATGCCGTTTGTGTTCTCATTTACAACTATACCGTGAGGGTTCATACAGAAAGTACGGACATTATCTTCAAACTGCTGTGTACGATATACAATCTTGCTTTCGTATAATTCATCTGTAAGATGAGAGAAGATAACAGCAGGAAGTTCAACACGTACACCAATATCCACACGGTTTGACTTTGTAGGAATATCCATTTCCTGACAAACATGTTCCATCCACTTGCTTCCGCTTCGACCAACAGAAACAATACACTGTTTGCTTTCGTATGAATCCTTTTCTGTGTGAATACAGTAGCTGTCTTTTAAATGTTCAATGGAAGTAACAGGTGTGTCAAAGAAAAATTCAGCCTTATTCTTTAATTCGTCATATAAATTTTCCAATACAACATAATTTATATCTGTTCCTAAATGACGTACTGATGCATCTAATAATTTAAGCTTGTTCTGCATGCAAATCTTTTTAAACTGTGTGCCGGCAGTTGAAAATAATCTTGTGCCCTCACCACCGTGAGTCATATTGATTTCGTCAACGTACTCCATCAGTTCTGTAGCATGTTTCTTTCCAATGTACTCGTACAAAGTGCCACCGAAATCATTGGTAATATTGTACTTACCATCTGAAAATGCTCCGGCACCACCAAAACCACTCATAATAGAACAACTTTTACAATTGATACAATTTGGAATTTTATTGCCGTCGATAGGACATTTTCTGTCTGATAACTTATGACCGGCTTCAAATACAGCCACTGATAAATCAGGCTTTTTCTTTAATAACTCATAAGTAGCAAAAATGCCTCCCGGACCGGCTCCAATTATAATAACATCATAGTGCTTCATTAAAAATCCTCCTAAAAATAAGCATAAAAAATCCGCTAAATAATAATCTATGCCCGTAATGATTATAGATAACTATTTGCGGTAGTTAGTAGAAACATTCAACCTTATTTTGAACTTATATAATCCACAGATATGATAGCAAAATAAGGAACTAAAAGCAATAACAATTTGTATATTTGTAGAATGGCAATGTGGACAGGCATTAAGTGGCTTAAATCCTTTTTTTGCATTTTTTCTTCGTAGGTTTCTTCTTTTGGTTTAGATGAATCATAAACTACTGCATATAGTCCAAAACAAAATGAAAAACATATAAAAATACAGATTATAAATTTTACAAGCATAAACAACCCTTCCTTTAATAAATAAAAATATTTTTATATATAATATCATAATATGGTAACTGATGCTTTAAACTTTTCAAAATTTCACGGATAAATTGACAGAAAAAACTAAAAAATATAATATAAAATAAAAATATGATTTCTAAAAACATATAATTTTTTAATGAAACAATGTCACAAAAAGAGTAACAAATGGAAGCATACTCATAAACCAATATGAAAGAAGAAAGGGGACAGTTTATGATAAAAAAAGAGTATCAGATTACGGATTTTAATGAGTTAATTGGTGTTATGAACAAATGTGATGTATGTACACTTGCAGTTAATAATGGTGAAGTTCCTTATATTATTCCCATGAATTTTGGAGTAGATGTGGAAGATGAAAATGCGGTTTTGTACTTTCATGGCGCAAATCACGGAACAAAATTAGAATTGTTTAAGAGAAATAAAAAAGTGTCATTTGAGATGAACTGCAATCATTGCTTTATATTGTATGAAGAGAAGATGACCTGCACTATGGGATATGAAAGTGTAATAGGCCAGGGCAGAATAGAGTTTGTGCCGGAAGAAGAAAAGCTGAAAGATTTAAGAATTATAATGGAGCACTACCACATAGGAAAATTTGATTTTGACAAAAGTGTTTTGCCAAAGGTTACAGTGTACAAATTGGTTATTGAAAATATGACAGGCAAAAGAAGAAATCATGCAAGACAGATATAACAGCAAAAATTTATAAAAAAACTTGGTATGACAGAAATTTTGTGGTAAGATATAGACAGTGATTTTGAACGGATAAAAAAGCAAATATATCATCTAAAATGGATAAGAAAGAGTTGTAAATAACATATTTGTAATGTTTATGGACAACTCTTTTTAAGTTATTGGGGAGAAAGGAAAATTATGAAAAAGAATGATAAAGTTTTAAAAATAGTATTAGCAGTAGTAATAGTTTTTTTAATCTTGAAAATAGGAGGATATGGTACTGATTCTAGAGAGTCAGAGAGCACAACTTCCTATTGGGATGAAGAAGATTATACATTGGAAACAGACAGTGTCGAAAATGAAACAATAATGAATTCAGATTATAATGAAGAGGAGGAAACAACAGAGTTTGTTCCATATACAAAGCATAAAAATAAAAAGAACAAAACAGATTCTTACGATGAAGGATATGAAGATGTGTATTTTGATGGGGACTATGATGACGATAAATATAATAAAGATGAAGATTATGCAAATGGTGTAGATGATGCAATTGAAGACGATTATGAGGAAGATGGCTGTGATTGGTAATGCATATCTATCTTTAAATTTGAAAATTATATTGTATTATATATATACAATCCACTTTTGCAAATTTGCAACACCATTTTTTGTGTGCTATAGTTGAATCACAAAGGAGAACGAAAATGGATTTAAAAAAAACACCGGCACAGATAATAATGGAATTGTGTAATCAGGCAGGAATATCAAGAAACGAGCTGGCAAGGAGATTAAATGTTACTCCTTCACAGATTAGCCGTATTACAAATGAGGAAACAAAAACTATTAGTAGTGAAATTCTTATAGCCATTGCAAAAGAGTTTGGAGTTTCAGCAGACTATATATTAGGTTTAACAGATGTAAATAATACAGTGAAAGAAGCAGAAAATGGAGTAATGGAGCAGAATGAAAGTACATCATGTACCCCTATGCTTCTTATGAGTTCGGCATTTCCCCTTGGAAAATGTCTTGAATTTATAGAAAACATAGATGATATGCCTCAAAGAGAAATGGCATATGCAGAGTATTATTATTTTAGCGGTCAGCACGAAAAAGCAGTAGAATACTCAGAAATGTATTTAAATCATCAGGATATAATGCTCAAACTGTCAGCAAGTCTTATATATACATTTGCAAATCTATCCCTTGATAGAATCAATTTGGCAAGACTTGGCCTTGACAGATTAAAGGAATATTTAAAAACTGCCATGTCAAAGGAGACGGATAAAAAGACAATGGCATGTTGTGTATTTGTTGCATCAGCAGCTCACACACTACTACATTTGCCAGTGGGACATATACCACCTCTTGCCAATTATTTAACAGAATTTACGAAAGGAATGCAGTTGTGGGGAGCCTATGTTTTGGCACATAAAGCGTACCTTAATAAAGAATATGAACGTTCTCTTGGAATAGTTCAGGCGTGCATAATGACCTGCGATAAGGTATATCCAATAGCAATGATTTATCTAAATCTTGTTGCGGCAATGGACTGTATGAATATGATGGAAAAGGACAAGGCAAAAGAGTATTTTATGACCGCGTGGAAGATCTCCAAGCCTGATGATTTAATAGAGGGTATTGGTGAGCATCACGGACTTTTGCAGGGACTTATTGAAACATGTATGAGAAAGGATTATCCTGAAGATTACGCAAGAATCATAAACATTACATACAGGTTTAGTGCAGGCTGGAGAAGAATACACAATCCAGATGCAAAGGAAGATGTGGCTGACAATCTTACAACTACAGAATTTACAATAGCCATGCTTGCCAATAGAGGTTGGACAAACAGGGAAATTGCAGAATATTTGGAAATTACCCAAAGAACAGTAAAGCAGCATCTGACATGTGTATTTAACAAATTAAATATTGAAAACAGAAAACAGTTAAAAACATTTATGCTTAGATAATTATAGCAAATTCAAGATTGTTAAATAAAAATAATAATAGTATTAAATATATGCAAATAGGAACAATTGAATATTAAAAATTAAATATCAAAAAATACAGTGGACATTTCTTAATTGGAATGTCCATTTTTTTTTAAAAACGGACGATGTGGAAAAAATCTCCTTAGTATATAATTTTATTAGTATATGACAATTAGAGAACGAAGAGGGAAGGAGATGAATCCATGTTGAAACACAAATTTAAAATAGCAGTAAACAAAAGTAAAATTATCAGCACAGTGCTTACAGTGGCAATAGTTGTTACAAGTATACCTGTAGTGGAGTTTTTCAGAGGGACTCAAGATGTTGGAGCAGCAGTTACATACTCTCCAAAAAAAATAGGTGTGTCTTTAATGTGTAAGGATATGTTGTCAGGTTCTAATGATGACAACGTATATAATGCATTAACAAGAACCAATTCTCTAACTGAAGATTCAGGTGGCGGAAGTGCATTTAACAATGTAGGCATGCTGGGACTTACATATCAGAACCGACATGGTGATGCCGGAAAGTCTTACCGTGCAAATTTAAAAAGCGATAAATATAAAGGTTTATATGATTTGGCAAAAAAAGGACAGATTGAACAGAGCCTTTCTGCCAATGTTAAAAACCACAATCACAGAAGTACAAAAAGACATTGGAACAAAATAAAACAGTATTGTAAAATTATATTTGGTTATCCAACAAGTTCAGGTAATGGTTCATTTTACGGAAGACTTTTTGAAAGCAACAACAATTCTGATTATTCAAATATAGGTGGTAATGGTTATTGGAATAAGATGAATCCTGACAAGGGCTATAATCATCAATTGTGTGTATATTTAACCGCAAAGAAAGGATGCGGTGGCTGTAGTGGTGCATATATAGAAAATGTATCTGTTGCACTTAAAGACACAAAATCCCCAACTATTTCAAGTATTACAATTAGCAAGGATCAAAATGGAAATTCGGCTACAGAGTATTTTAAGGCGGGACAGACGCTTTATGCCAAAGTAAAATTCAACGAATATGTACGTCTGGCAGACAATGACAAAGCAAGTAATCAGTCAACAAACATAAAATTGGGACTGTCTCTTGGAAAGAAAAACACAAAAGAAGTAACTCAGATTTATGCAAATTTAATTAATCTAAAAGATGACTTTGCAATTTTTTCATATAAGATACCAGCCACAATATCTGCCAATAAAACAACTTATAATACAGATTTCTTTATATCGGGTTTGGCAGACATTACAAAACAGGGAAGTTTAATAGTTACATCATCAACAAACAAAGACAAAAAGTTTAGCAGAGTGTTTTTAGACAACAATGGTAATAATTTAGCTTATAACAGTTCAACTATGAAAAAGTTGAAAAGTGGTATAAATGATGACACTAAATTTGAAAGCAATATAAAAAAGGCAACATGTGCAATTACGGATATTGCAGGAAATCCTGTTGATATTGGTAGTTTCAGAGTGGACTCTGCAAAAACAAAAGGTGTGGAAGTAAAAAGGACATACTTAGATGCTGTAAGTCCAAAAGTAAGCAGTGTGGATCTTTCATCAAATCAAAGTGTAAGTAAAAGCAATGACCAGGAAAATCATTATCTGAAAGCTGGCACAAAACTTACTACAAAAATAGTAGTTAATGAAAAACTTCAAAATCTTTCATCAACACAGCTTGGAACTATTAAGGCAAAACTAAATATTTATGGCAGTAAAGACAATCAAATATCTGTAAAGGCAAAAAGCATTTCTTATGGTGACAGCACAAGTATAACATTTGAACCAGTCACAATAGATAAGACCATGACTGTCAAGCCTATTGCTACAGGAAATCAGAAAGCAGACTACAAAATAACAGTAGCAGATGTGGAAAATAAGAATTTACTAAAGGACTATTCAGACAATGCTGTTGGAAAAATTGGCGACTTAAGGTCTAATACAGGAAGAGAACTGTTCCTTGATAATATACCACCGAACATTATGGTAGATAATAACATAGTAAAAGAAACAGATACTTATGAAATGGCAAAGTGTGATACCAACGGCGAGGTATATAGAATTGTTCTAAATACAACCGATAATGACAAAACCGGAAGTAGCCAGAAACCATATGCCTCAGGAGTAATGGGGGCAAAAGGCGTCATAAGTGTTGATTTGCAGTCAAATACAGTTTCAAAATTTCAATACATATTGTCGGTTAAGGAAATAAAAAACAGCGATCTTTCAAAGAAAACATATAAGGTGGGCCAGTCCAATAAAAATCTTGCATTAGACGGAACAGACGATAGAAATACTACATTTTCACTTCCAAATAAGAGAACATATGTATATTTGTATTTAAAGTTTATGGACGAGATTGATTACGGAGATGTAACGTCAGGCATAAAGGTAAAAATCACTGCCGAAGACGTTAATAATAATATTGCAACAGCAACGGCGAAATACAACTATACACCAGCAGATAAAATTAAACCGACTATTTCATATGAGGGAATAAGTTTAAAAGAGAACACAGACAACACAGCATATCAGCAGGCAAAAATAAGAATAAAGGATCAGGGTGGAATTGATATAAATAATATCAAATACACATGGGTTAAAGAGGGACAGGCAGTTCCCGGTGTAAGTTTATATGAAAAGTTGCCTTTAGCAAAAGTTGAAAAAGTTAAAACAGTAAACAATAAAGTAACTGAATGTGTTGCAACAATAAAAACAGATGATGTTTCTTTAAATCAGATATACAGTGCAGGACTTTATGTGTTTGTACAGGATGTTTCAGAAAACAAAACAATAAGCGACAAACTAGTTACTGCAAACATTGACATGAGCAAACCAACGCTTCAGATTAAGATGCCTGAAAACAACCAAAATAAGAAATCTTCATTGATTGTAAACGGACCATTTACATCAAGTACAAATGATGTAAGTATGTTTGTTGCCATTGAAGATCCTGTTAATGCAGGTAATTACTTTATCAGAATGGCTTCAGGAAAATCATCAGCCATTGGAGTAAACGAGGAAGAATATTTAAACGAAAAAACCTTACCATTTTCATCTTCAGCAAGTACAGGTGAAATAGGCAAGTGGAGTTATGGAAAAATTACCAAAACAGGAAGTAAGTACACTATTACAAAAGCATTTAATTTAAATGATAATACAGACAAAACATATACAAACAGGTTACTTGCCATATCAGGAAATATGTATTATGGAAAAGTAAACATAATAGCAGGTACAGGTTTTAAAGCATCAGCTTTTACAGAAAACGGAAAGGTTGTAAATTTTGATGCCTCAAAAGGAACGGAGATTGAGAAAGCATTTCTTATGATGCCTGATACATATGGTTTTTCAAAAACTCAGGATGTGTTAGCAGACAAATTTACAGTTTATGATGCAAAGCCAAACAGTGTAAAAATTAATGCAAAAGAAAATTATGGTAAACAGGTAAATAAGGAAGATTACAGTGATTACAATCCTGAAGATTATAATCCGGAGTATTTGGCAAGCCTTGCTGGGGCAGCATTTACTATTAACATAACAAATACAAGAGAAAAGGATTTAGCAACAGAAAATATAAATTATGGTTCGCAAAATACTTATATAAAACTTAAAAATGCAGACAGTGGATATTATGTTTACCAGTGGGACATGAGTCAGGGATTAAAACAGGAAAATATTACAATTCCTGAGGAAATTCAGTTGGAAAATGGACATTATGCCTTAGAAGTATCAATTGCCAACTTTATAGAAGATGGTGATAAGGAAATAGTGACAACGGAAACTTACGACAATATTTACGTGTACAACTATTCAGACAAAATGACAGAGGCTTTTGGAATTGACAGTGTATCAACAAAAATTGATTTTACTGCAAAAGACCAGCATATAGATGATGAAAGACCACCATATGTAGGTTTTGAAAAAACAGGCAATTACAATTTTACAAGGAAATTTACAGATGTAAGAATAAAAGATTATACATCGGATTCAAATCTGGCATATGATACTGACACTTTATATCTTGGAAACTGCCATACTGATACATATGATGATCAGACCATTTCCTATGAAAGAACAATAAAGTTTTCGGCAAATGGAATGAGTTCAGAAGATATTGATAATTATTGGATTAAAGTTTGGACAGGAGACAGTGAAAATAAAAGAGCAGCACGTTGGTTTAAATTTGACAGGTTTAATGCAGATGACAGAACATTGACTATTAATGTAAAACCTATTGATGGATTTAAAGTTAAAAGTGCAGAAAGTTCTGAAGATTTTTACGCAACAGATATTTCTACAACTGAGTGTGAAATTCCTGTATTTGAAGGATCAAACACAGTTTCATATGAAATAATGAATATAGGTGGAAATAAGTCAGAGATTCATCAGGTGGAAATAATGTATCATACACATGCACCTGCATTAACCATTGATGTTGATAACAAAGAAGGCGTTGCAACAACAATGTCAGCAAGAGTTATTGAACTTGGCAGTGATTTTGTAACAGAAAATGTAAATTTGTATGAAACAGATTTTAAAGGTGATGAGTCAAAAATAAATGAAACAGAAGACAGAGAGTTTCAGTATACCGAAAATGGAAGACATTTATACTATGCAGTAGACGGATACAGAAATCTTGCGTTTAAGCAGTTCTACATTGAAAATATTGATAATGGAACACCTGTTGCATCTTTTAAAACTGTAACACCTGCCAAATTCGCAACATATGAGGGTGCAGCTGAAGATGAAGGCTATATGGAAAATGCAACATTAGCAGTGGATATAAAAGATGATAAGTCTTTGGAAAATGTAAAAATAGATATTGCAGTTGATGACAGGGAAAGTTTTACGGTAGACCTTAGCGAAAAATGGAACTATGGAGATGGAGATGAACATGGTGGTACATATCTAGGTAGAAAGAAACTGGATGGTACAGGTGTAAAAGAAGTTCAGTTGTCCTATGGTCCTGAATCAAATGGTGAGTATTATGCATATTTGTACATCCAATTAAATGACGATATAGATAGCAGTAAAAAATTCAAAGAGAGAATAAATCATACAGTGGTAATTAATGTAACTGATGAAGTAGGACATACAATGGAAAAAACATTGACTACTAACGGACATGAATTTTATGGATTAAATAACATACCAAGAATAAAAAATGTAATGTGTGAACCTGAAGGGGAGGCTATTGACATTGAATTTACAGGTGATGTAAGGGTAACAAAGGTAAATGGCAATGAAGTTCCTGAAAAACTTTACGAAAGAATGGACTTGATGAGTCGCTTCCCAATTTCAAAGGGAGAAAACATGAGCCATCAGTTTGAAGGAGCAGACCTTGGGGACATAAAATTAAAGGATTACTTTGGTATCTGCAAAGACGGAACTTACGAAATAGAATATGTGGATGTTTATAACAACAAATACAAAGAAAACTTTAAGGTGGAAAATTTCTTTGGAAACTATGCAGCAGACATTAAGTACAGCACATTGTCAAAGACAAATCAAAATGTGGTAGCAACCATTACAGCAGTAGACAAAAATGCAGAGTTAAGTTTGAAAGATGATGGCAAAACAAGTGACAACTACACGGTCACATGGAGTAAGGACAAGACAAAGGCAACTGTTGAGTTTACATACAATGATGCAGTTACATTTAATCTTAAGGTGAAAGGCGCAGCAGAGGCTGACAAAGTAGTTGAACATAATGTTACGGTAGGAAACATTGACAAGAAGGCTCCTGATGATGTGAAAGTGACATGGGTATTTAAAGAGACCGGAGAAATTTTTGAAGGAAAAACTTTAGATACAGGAAAGTTATTATCCTTAACTACAAACAATGATATTCAGGTTCTCATTTCATCAGATTCAGAAGACATATATGGAGTAGGCGGCAAGGAACTAAGTCATACATTTACATATTCAGAAAATATGGATAGAAGCTACACATTTGAGTATGCAGATGAATGTGGAAATGAAGGAGAACCGGTTACATTTACATTGCCGGATGAACTTGTAATGACAAAATATCAGCCACCGGTTCCAGAAGAGGAATTACCTGATACAGAAGCACCATCTCTTTCAGCAGAAGTTTATGCTGTATACGATGGCATGGCAGAGTACAAGACTTCATGGAATCCTGAAAGTGATGATTTTAACGAGATAGCAGAGGATATTGGATTTACAGGTGGTTACAAAATTAAGTACACATTGTTTGACAGAAGTAAATCCAAAATAGTAGTTTTAAATGGATTAAATACTTCAATTAACAATGTAACCTACAATAGTAACTCAGACAATATAGACGGAGTAAAGGTATCTGCTTTAGACAACAGTATTGTTATAACAAAGGCATGTTCCATTACAGTTGTAGCTGTAGATGAAGCAGGAAACAAAGTGGCGCATAGCTTTACAGCATCAAAATTTGATACTGAAAAACCAACAGTTACTGTAAAAAAAGTTGGAAAAAGCTTTAGAGAAATGAATCTTCAATATTACCTTGATGATAATACAGATGCCAAAAATCAGAATGGAACAGTTACACCTGTTACTAAGGGGCTGAAAACCGGAGTAGATGAGGACGGATACTATTATTATCTGGAAATAAAAGACAACGGAACATACAATACGGTATTTAAGGATAAAAGTGGAAACAAAACAACAGTAGCAACAAAGATTACGGAAATTGACAATAAGGCACCAACTATTAAGGTGTCATCATGGAGTCCTTGTTACACAAAGGATGGAAAGACATATGAAAAAATTGCACCAACAGAGCCGGTAAACAGTTCTGTAACATTGTCTCTTGATTTTGACAAAACTGTATCAGAACTGAAAGTGTTCTATAAAAAGGGAGATTCATGGATTGAGGATAAAAATGTATTCTCAAAAACATTAATTGAACTTGGTGGACGAAAAGGCAAGGTTCAATTTAAGGAAGCAGTGCCTGGAATTGTAAAGGTGGTAGCAAAATCGCCAAACGGCATGAGTAGTGAATTGTCAGATATTGATTTGGAAGGCATTATTGACAAGATGGCTCCAAAGATTACATTTACACAAACAAAGAAAAGAAACAGCGTAGAAGTTATATACAAGTCAGATGAAAAAGTTCTTGTAACAGGATGTGATTATGACACTACATATGGAGCAAATACAAATATACCACTTACTATAAAAGCCAATGGTACATATGAGCTGACCTTTACAGATATGGCAGGAAACATTACCACAAAGAGTATTACCGTGGATTCAATAGATGAAACTCCACCGGAAATATATGCAGTGGGTATACCACAGGACTATGTTGCACCTAAAAACTGTAAGATTAAAGTAACAATGTCAGAAAAAGGAATCATTACATTCCAGGGAAAAGATTACAGTGTGAAGGCTCCTGTGGATGCAAATGGTGATGGCAAACTAGTAGGTGATGAACTTGATTGGATTACACTGCCAATTGATTCAAATGGAAGTTACCAGGTAAAGGCAGTAGATGAGGCTGGACTTGTATCATACAAAGTATTACAGGTTAAATATGTAGACGCTCAGGCACCAAATATTCAGTTTAACAAGTCTGTAGTCAACGTATCCCAAGGCACTACAGTAAAGGAATTAAAGGATATCCTGCTTGATGAAGATTCATATATCCTATGGGATAATGTAGACCCTACACCTACAGTTACTATTGAAAATATGCTGACAGAAGCAAATCTTAATAATCAGGGCATACACGAAGTTAAATATGTTCTAAAAGACAGCTCAGGAAACCAGCGTATTGTAACAAGATATGTAAAGGTAATCAGTTCAGCCAACCTGAAAATAAAGGCAAATGGAGAACTAATGTCATCCTGCGACACAACAATTTTAAATGAAAACGAAGTAACCCTTACACTTGGAAAGTCAAAACGAAAAGGGGAATCATTTAAAGTTTATTATAAGGAAGGAATTAGAAAGGCAGGCTCAATGAAAAATGCCAAGTCTACTAAAAAAGGCAAAATAACCAACTTAGAAAACGGATTCTACACTTTATATATTGTGACGCAGAATAAGGAGACATATTTAACATATTTATTTATAGCAAAATAGGAGGACAGGTATATGAAAAAAATACATAGACAAAAAATATTAAATAGCTTTATCTGTCTGGTGCTTTCAGCAGCTTTGATTATAACAGCAATGCCGGTGGATTCTTACGCAGAGAATAAAACAACATCAAATGAAAGTAGTGGATATCAGGTAAGCAGTCAGGTTCTGTCTCTTGAAAATGATTATACATCTGTCCATATGTCCGGAACAAATGGCGGATTTTATATATCAAACGTTGAGGGAGATAAAACAATAAAATCTGACAACAATAAGGAACTTTTATATCATAGTGAGGATTATGATACCTCATTTACATCATTTAAAATAACCAAAAACGGAACAACAAATGTTTATATCTTTGGTGAGGACTATTCTTATGAAGGAATAGAAACCAGTCCTGTTACTGTATCAAAAGATGCTACAGGATTATCAGCAAAATGGACACTGGGTGAATTGGAATTTACCCAGCGTCTGGAGCTGGCAAACTCAGGCTCCAATGAACACGGCATGGTTTCCATTAGCTACAATGTAAAAAATAATGGAAGTGATGACGTAAAAGTAGAGGCCAGAATTCTTCTTGATTCAGCAATAGGCAGTAAAGATTTTGCATATTATGAGTTGCCGGATACATCGTATAACAGTGATTTCATTGAAAAAGAATGTGTTATAAAGGCAAATGAAATACCGGCGACATTTTATGCATATGATGATATGAAAAATCCATCTACAACAGCCAGTACAGTTATTTCATCTAAGGGAATGCTTAAGCAAATCGCTTTTGCACATTGGAATTCCATAGCTGCAACAGATTTTGAATTTGCACCAAATGAATCCCTTAATTTTACAAATGATGGAAATGATGAATTTGGAACAGCAGACAGTGCCATGGCAATGTACTATGATTTAGGCACGGTTAGTGGAAATAAAGAAGGTATGGTTAATACATATTATGGAGTTTATTCCAATGAAAAGGTAAAGCCTGAAACTGACACAGTGGCATTTAATATGACAGCACCTGCAACTCTTAGTCTTGCAGCAGATGGCAAGTCTTATATTTCAAATTGCAATAGAGACAGTAGTGGAAGTTTTAAGACAGATGGAATATTCAACATTCAGGCATCACTTAAAAACATATCTAAAAACACAAATTATGATGAGATAGTTGTGGCAGCTTATGCATCAGAGGGCATTACACCACTGGATGAGCATCAGCAAAATTTAGACTATGAAACAAGTTATGCAAAGCCTTATACAACTACATATGTGGATTTTAAAAAGGGTACCAATTTAAATATTCCATTTTATTTTAAGGCAGATGTGGATACTTCGGCAAGTTACAGAAAAATAACTTTTAGAGTATACAAAATCACAAGCAAGACGGATTCAAACCTTCTATATGAAAATATGTTATATGAAGGTTCAACATATGTATTGTGTCCTGGAGGAAACGGAAAACTTCCACAGATTACATTTAACAGTGCCACTCCACAGATTTTGTACAATGATCTGTCAAGACATTTGTACATTACAGGGAAAAACTTTTCAATGCTTGAAGATAAAAGCAGATACACACTTTACGCTGAAAGTGAAAATGAAAGATATGAAATTCCTTCATCAAATATAACAGTATATGGTGCTGAAAATAAAATTGATGTGCTGTTTAATGAAAAAATGAAGCCGGGAACATACAAACTGATATTTGATTGGACCCAGCCACCTACAGGAGTAAATAAAAAAACTACAGGAGATGCACTTTCCATAATTATGTCGGACGATATGAAATATAGAAATGATTATTATGGATTGTTGGCAGTGGTTCAGGAAAAAGGCACCAGTGGAAACAGTGCAAAATATGACATTAAAACTTTCAAAGATGAGAAGGAATATGACAAAGACAAAAACAAATATCAGGAAGTATTACTTTTATTTAAAGGAGACTTTATAAAGGACGATACTTTTGACAAGGGAACAAATGGAAAAAATGTAAAATATGTTGCAAAGTCAATTGATGGCGACAAGGATAAAATTGTTATAAACAACTGTATTGATGCCTTTGACGGAACAGTTACCATCACAAAGGAAAATGGAAAAATCAATACAGATTTTGACGACATTACCCTGAATGCATCAGTGGAAAATACCAGAATTTATAAAGGAAATGCAGGATTTACTTCCATTGAGGATGGACAGGAATTTAGTCTTGTTCCATACAACACCAATGGTGAGGAGATAGGAGACTTTGATGATGAAGTCATTACCCTTGTATATCCATCAGCATTAAATGGACTGATGACCATTGCAGGAATGGCTTTTAATCTGTCATTTGCAAGACTTGGAATGATGTATGAAACAGATGCAGAAAGTGCAGGAGACATAAAGGAAAATCAGGCAAAAGGATTTGTAATGTCATTTTCGGCAAGTCTTGATTTAAGTTTTCTTATACCAGTTTCAAAGCGTAACAGTGTTGATAATAGTGATAAAACAACAGGCTCAGGGGTATTTTCTGATACAGGAGCAAAGGCAGATGATCTTAGGAACCAGTGGGGTAAAACTTACAAAAAGCAAACTGGTTCTTCAGGCACTTTGGCAAAAAGTAAAAAGAAAAGAGAAAAAACAAATGGTTCAGTGCAGGTAAAAAATGTACTTTATGGAATGAATCAGGGATTTATCGGAGTAAACTTTGATGCTGAAATTGAGGTGCCCGGATATACTGATTCAATGCCAAATGTTGAAGGAAAACTGTCAGTTAATACAGTAAACGACTGGTCATTTGGTTTGGAAGGAAATGCATCATTTCTAAAATCCATAACATTGGAAGTAAAACTTGGATTTAAGAGCCACAACAATGTTCCAATAGTTGACAATCTATATTTTTACATTCAGGGTATAAAGCCGGGAATAAATTTAGATTCTGTAGGTGTCAGCTGGATAATGGGTGGCGGCGGTGGATTTGAAAATATGTATGACACAATCTTTTGTGCTAGCGAAGTTCCACCGATCAGATTACTTTTAAGTGTAAACTTTGGACTGTTTCAGGCATTGGACGCAAGGGCAGATTTTTCTCTTGGACTTACAGGATTTGGTGTGAAAATATCAGATCTTAAGGTATCAAATACAAATATTACATTGATGAATTATGCAAATTTACAGGTAGACTGGATTCCTTATTATAAAATGCTTATGCAGTGCAGTATACAGTATCTTGGCATTATTGAAGGAAAAGGCTACATTGTCATTGATACAAGCAGTGAGGCAGAAGAGGCATTTGAAGCTTACGCACAGGCAGGCATAAAAATTCCTGATGCAATTCCTTTAATTGGAGGAATTGAAGTGGGAAGTGCAGCTCTTGGACTTAATACAACACGTATTTGGGGAGCACTAAAAGTATTAGGATTTTCAACAGGTATATCATATGTATATGGTGGTGATTTGTCCTTTGGTTCTGAAGCAAAAGTAGACCCAACATACCCACAGTATCTGGAAGAAGCCAGTGTAAAGGATGTAAATGGAAGAACCTGGTACCCGGTAGGATATGACAGTACAAAAAAGGATACTCTTTACATGAGTCTTGGAGAAAATGTACACCAGACGGCATCTACAAGTGGTGGAAATTATGTAGCAGACCAAAGTGGAAAGGCATCTACAAATCTTCATTCTGATATTACGAAAACATATCACGACTTTACATTAGGTGATTATGAAAATGGTGGAGCACAGGTGTTAAGTGTGGCATTTAGTGCTGATACATTAGACCAGGCAAAGAAATCAAAAGACGGATTTAAGATAAAGGATGGTGACGACAAAGAAATCACTTTGAAATACTATGACAATTCAAAAAGTGATGAAGAAAATCAGAATGCCAATGCAAACTTCTCCTATGATGAGGAGAAAAAAGAAGGAACCATTGTAGTGTCATTTACAGACAAAAATCTTTATAACAAAACATATAAAGTTAATACAGTTGAATCATCTGAATTGATTTTGTATGCAGTGGATCCACTTCCGGAAGTGACAAAACTTACCGTATCAAAAACTGATTATTCAGATACAGACAACAAGGTAACAGTCAACTGGACCGGAAATTCTAAAATGTCTGAACTTGAAAAAATGGACATTTACATTGTAAATGACAAAGACGTGGAAAGTGATGGAGGTACAATAGTTGCATCTCTCGACAAAAATGATATTGGAAGGAAAACAGCAACAATAGAATTGCCAAAGACTCTTAAAGCTGACAAATATTACATTAGAGCTGTGTATAGTAAGGAAGATGTGACTACAGGCATTATAAATACTGACAATGAAATTAATTATACTAATTCTACACAGCCGGATAAAATTGGAAATGTAACTGTAGAAAATGCAGGGGATTTACAGTTTAAGGCTCAGATAGATGGCGCAGCAGACAGTAAGTGTCAGGGAGCAATGTTTAAGGTTTATGAGATAAACAACAAAGGCGAAAAAACTGAATTGTCAGATTATAGTGTTACAGCAACAAAAAATCAGGCAAATGAAGTTTACGCAATACTTGGTGGAAGCATAGATAGTAGCAAAGAAAATGAAAAAGGCAAATCTGTTGTAAAGAAAGAAGGCCTGAAGGCAGGAAATAAGTACATAATTTCAGCCACACCATTTAATGAAATAAAAGATAGTAGCGGAAATATTACAGGACTGTCTTACGGAGAGGAAACTTTTTCAGATGAGATTAAATTAAATGAGCCAAGCAAAGCAACCATAACTCTTAACGCTAATAAGAAAAAATATCAGGTTGGAAGATTGACTCATGTAAAAGACGAAAATGAAAATGTTGTGGAAAAGACAGTAATGTATGACACATATGATTCTTCAGATATTGACTTTACTATGACTTCAGACATGAACGTGTCAGGTACATGGGTACTAGATGGTGAAGAAAAAACAGGTACATTTGCTAATACAAAATCCACTACCATTTCATTAAATAGTATTCCTGATGGAGACCACACAATTAATGTATATGGGAAAAATGAAAATGGTGACGGATTTAGTGAATCATTTGTATTTAATGTAGATACTACAGCGCCAACATTACTTCTTAAATCACCAACTAACGGGTCAGGTTTTGAAGAAGATGGAACTCTTACAATTAGTGGAATTACAGAAGATGAAGCTTACATTACAGTAAATGTTGAAGGTAAGCCTGTTATAAGACAGAAAACTTTAAAAGATATAAATGCCAAAGCTTCTGAAGAAGGGGATTTCTCCTTTGATGTAAACATTGGAAGTGGCTATTATAAAAAAGATGTTGAGATTATTGTCAGTGATGAAGTTGGAAATACTCAAAAAACTGAATGTCAGGTTGTAAACAACGGCATGGGAAATGTAAAAGAACTTGATGTAGCACTTAGCGCCGACACAACAGACAACACCGAAAAACAATGGGTTTCATATGCTGGTAAAAATCTGTTCTTAAATGAAACAGGTGATACGTCAGTTGAAATGCAATTGTGCGCCATTACAAATGATAACCACAATATTATTTTAAATGACATGACAAATGTGGAATGGAATTTGGGTAATGTAGCAGGAGATACAGAAATTATTAATGAAAACAAACTTGTAGTAAAAAAAGGTAGTCACGGATTTGTAGAAGGAAAACTGGTTCTTGTAGATGGAGCTGCATTATCAGCATCATTTACATATGGTGCTGAGGTTCAGGGACAGACTGAGGAAAAGGGATACAAGGTTCTGTACAATGCTAACGGTGGAAAAGGTGCAATGACTGATCCAAACAGCCCATACAGCAAATACGATTCTGTACAGGTGGCAAAATGTGGATTTACCAATGCCGGCAAAAAGTTTGTGTGCTGGAATACAAAGGCAGATGGCAGTGGCACTACATATATGCCCGGGGACAAATTCTATATTCAAAGTAATGTAACATTGTATGCAATATGGAAGAAATCATCTGGCATAAAGGATTCTGGAAAAGAAAATGGTGGAAGCGTCAAAGTAGGAAGCACCCACACTGTAGGAAAAGCAAAATACAGAGTGACTTCAAAGGATGCTGTAACATACATTGGAACAACTGACAAAAAATCAAAGAAAATTACCATTCCTGATACTGTAAAGATAAAGAAAAAGAAGTATAAGGTAACGGCAGTTGGTTCAAATGTATTTAAAAACAATAATAAGATAACAAGTGTTGTTATTGGAAAGAATGTTGCAGTAATAGCGGCCAAATCATTTTATAAGCGCAAGAAGTTAAAAAATATTAAGTTTAAGTCTGGAAAAGTTCCGAAGATTGGCAAAAATGCATTTAAGGGAATTAGCAAAAAGGCAGTATTTAAAGTACCAAAGAAAGCTAAGAAAAAATACAGAAAGAAGCTTAATAAGAAAACCGGATTTATTAAAAAGACAATGAAGGTTAAATAAATCAGTTGGAGGTGGAGACAGAAAAGTACCTGTCATACATGTAAACTGAAAATAGTAGGGGTGCCTCTGAAAGTTGTGAACTTTTGGAGGCATTTCATGCTATAATAGTGGAAATAGAAGTTTGCTACAAGAACGGATGTTGTGAATATGGATTAAAAATATTAAGGATTATATAGAATGGATAAAAATATGGGAAAAATTAAAAAACTGATTAACAAAAATAAAAAGGTAAGCTACATTATTGCAGTCATATTTTGTTTGATTGTAGTTGCAGTAGTGGTGGGGGTGTTTTTGAATGGAGGTAGCGGAGACAGAAAGCGGGCTACAAAACTGGCACAGGCAGCTGAAAAAGAGATAGCTTCCATAAAAAAGGATATTCCTAAAATGGACAGAGATACATTTATAACAGTGGATAATAAGGTGGTAGTAGGATTTGTGTCCATACCGGATAAGGACATAAAATATCCGGTTGTAAATGTATTTGATAAAAATACATATGGTTACTCTTTGTGCAGAAACGGCGATGGCATGCCTTGGGACCTTGAGGGAATGACGGTGTATGGTATCGATTCATTTACAGATGTGCTTTCGGAAATGAACGATGGTGAGAAACTTGTGTTTGAAGATGTGGCAGGAAAAAAATATACGTATAAGTATAAGGAACAAATCAAAGAAAAGGCAGTTGATTATGGAATTAGGATATGTAAGGTAGACGAAAGTGGAAAAATAAGTGAAGAATATTGGTTTGTGAAGGAGTAAAAGGGAATAATTTATATTACAGTTTGTATTAGATAAAGTGCAATATTTGCACTAATGTTAAGACAGAGGTGCAATATGGGTGAATTAAAAGAATTAAGAAATGAAAAGAAATTAACACAACAGCAGGTTGCAGAGTTGGTTGGCATTTCGCTTCGATCATATAAATCATATGAAAATGATGAAAAGAAGAAAGATACTTTGAAATATAATTATATATTGGAAAAATTACAATCTATTGATCCAATTGATGAAGAACATGGTGTTGTTGATGTGGATTATATAAAAGAGAAATGTGCATCTGTTTTTGAAAATTATGATGTAAATTTCTGCTATTTATTTGGATCTTACGCAAAATCAAAAGCAAAACCAACTAGTGATGTGGATTTGCTAATTTCTGCAAATGTTAAGGGATTAAAGTTTTATGGTTTGGTTGAGGAAATACGATTGAAATTGAATAAGAAAGTTGATGTTTTGGACATTAATCAATTAAATAATAATATGGAATTAACAGAGGAAATATTAAAGGATGGAATAAAAATATATGGATAATATGAAAAATAACAACTACTATATTAACAAAGTAAAACATGATTTAGAATTTATAGTAATTCATATGAAAAATATCGATATAGAAGAATTAGATGCAGATGAAGTGTTGCTGTTACTCAAATTTTGGATAAAGATTCAGGAGATGCGTTATGAATGATATAGAGTTAAAGCTTTGTGACATTCGGGGTAGACTGTTTGAAGAGCAATTACTTGATGTTTCACACTATGGCACCGGAAATGGCAATTGAGGATTTGAGGGAGATATATAAGCAGAAGCATTGTTAGAGTTAATGGTGATAAAGTATATCCGGGAAAAAGTCGTGGTAAGGAGTAAGATATGATATTACCTTATAGTGATAATTTAAATATAGGATTTTTAAGTCGTGTGCTTGATAGAAAAAGAATAACAAATTGTTATAAATACTTTTGGATGCTGGCAATTTTGGATGAAGTTTCTTTGGAAAAAACATCATTTACATATAATCAATTATTAAACGGAATGATTAAGAATGCATGGTACATGGTTACTGAATTTAATTTAACTCTTGGACCATGTAATGTAACAGACAATTTGGAAGAAGTAGTTAAATATATTGCATCAGAGTATAATATTCCAGCTACCGCAAAGGAAAGAGATATTCTTAATTTTTTGGAAAATAGTGATGATAAAACTATAATCAAATACAAGCGGGATTTAACTCGCAATGTTCCATATCGTTTACAAAGTCCATTTTATTCTGATATTAAAGATTTAGGAGAAAACAAAATCAATGATATAAATCAACAGAAACATTTATTATATTATTTTAAAGAATTTAATAAATTAAAAACAGTTGTTGAAATTAATGATGAATGGGTAGAGTATTTGGTTAGAAATAAAGAAATCCTAACAGATTGGGTTTATTTTAATCTTATAAAATATCTTCAGGATAGAAATCCAAACGTTCCGGGAATATCAGATAAACTTAAAAAACCGGAAAAACGTGATTTGAAAAAAGTTACGGAATATTGGAAGACAATTATTGAGGTGGATCCAACAATTAAAGATATTTATAAAAGTATAAATATGTATAATCAAAAAATCTCCATAGACCATTTTGTCCCATGGCAGTATGTAGCACATGATGAATTATGGAATTTAAGTCCAACAATATCACGTATAAACAGTAAGAAAGGAAATAGACTGCCTAATTGGGATGATTACTACAAGGAACTTGCTGAACTTGAATATAAGGCGTATACAATTTGTTCTAAATATGATATCGCAAAAAAGCAGTTTGAAAGATGTGCTCAATATCATATAAATAGTCAAGAGATTAGGAATAGTTTGTATGTAGAAGGGTTAGATTCGGAGCAATTTAAAGAAAGATTATCTAATATACTCAAACCAGTGTATGATTCAGCAAAATTATGTGGTTTTAATGAGTGGTCTTATAGTGTTAATGGCAAATTATAACAGTTGTGAGTTTACATTTTAGACAAAAAAATAAAAGTATGATACAATGCTTTGAGATACTGTGTATCGTAAACGTTTTATAAGCAGAAGGAGAAAAGAAAAATGAACATTGTTTGTTTAGATTTAGAGGGTGTATTGGTACCTGAAATTTGGATTGCATTTGCAGAAGAAACAGGAATAAGTGAACTTAAGAGAACAACAAGAGATGAGCCTGATTATGACAAGCTTATGAATTATAGAATAAATATTTTAAAAGAACATGGATTGGGACTTAAAGAAATTCAGGAAACAATTGCAAAGATTGACCCAATGCCTGGAGCAAAAGAGTTTTTGGACCAGTTAAGAGAAATGACTCAGGTTATTATTATCAGTGATACATTTACACAGTTTGCAGGATCTTTAATGAAGAAATTAGGTTATCCTACAATTTTCTGTAACTCATTGGAAGTGGCAGATGACGGAGAAATCACAGGTTTCAAGATGAGAATAGAAAACTCAAAACTTACTACTGTAAAGGCACTACAGTCAATTGGCTATGACACAATTGCCAGTGGTGACAGCCACAATGACCTTGGAATGATTAAGGCAAGTAAGGCAGGATTTTTATTCAGAAGTACAGATGAAATTAAGAAAGAATATCCTGAACTTCCTGCATTTGAAACATACGATGAATTGATGGATGCAATAAAGAAGGCTTTATAACTATAAATTGTAAAGGATTGTAATTGTGAAGTAAGAAAGTTTGGTTTGAAAATAGAATACTCCGTAAGGAGATTTAATACATAAAAGCTGTGGATTAAGCGAAATATCCCGGGTCACTGAATGTTGTTTGGTGAGAGGGGAAGCGTGGTCTACAGCTTTTGTAGTTGTGATGTATTTAGAGTTGATTAAAAAATACGATTAAAAGTTTTGTAAAGAGATAGAATATATGTGGTATGAAATGAGGTGAGTATAATTTGGAAAGACATAATTGGAAGAACTTATTGGGACTACAATTAAAAATATTTCAGTTGAGAATAATATTGTTGACATTGAAAAAGAAGCAAAAAGGAGTTTTGGATTCAAGGATGAGAATCTTTTGGCTGATGAAATTTGTGTGAGTGATACCAAATGCAAATGGAGGTCTTCACGTTGGTTTATGCATTGAGTCAACAGTATCTTACTCATTAGAGGAAAAGGCGAAAATGCTTAAAAATGTCTTCTGGATTTTACTAGAAGGCATTTAAAACATTGTGCAAACAAAAATGATTGCAAAAACAAAAAGCAAACGAAAATGGTTGCAAAATAGCAGATTATAAAAATTAAGAGAGGTTTTAAGTAATGGAAAAATTTTTAGAGAAAGATTGGAAAATATTTAAAAGAAAAATCAAAATCCTTAACACTCCTGATTTTTAAGTCTGTTATGATTTCATTTTTAACTATCATTATGAGTTCCTCCTAAACTCATATATCATAACACTTGTACATTTTTATTTAATATTTTATGTACATACTTAAGTATAACTTTATAATAGAAAAAACGAAAATAAGATTGTATAATATATTTTGGAAAAATTTGCCTTGAAAAGGATGTGAATAGATAAATGAAAACTTTTTATTTGATTGATTTTGAAAATGTTCATAATGATGGCATTGCGAATATTGAAAGTATGACAAAGGAAGAACATGTGCATATTTTCTCAACACAGAATGCAACAAATATAAGACAGGACATTTTTTGGTTAAATGGAGATATCAAATCTCATTTAGTTCCAGTGCGAAAGCAGTCATTGGATATGCATCTGGTTTCTTACCTAGGCCATTTGTTGGGAGTGTATGGTAAGGAATGTAGTTATGTGATTATCAGTAAGGATAAGGATTACGATAACATAGTTAAGTTTTGGAAAGAGGAAGGCTATCCTAATATTTCACGAAAAGAGAAGTTGCCGGGAACTGCTTCTACTCAGAGGCAAAAAACACAGACAGTATCTCAAACAAAAAGTAATGTGCAGACTGTGAACAGTAAAATTAGTTCAGGTATGGCATATGAATTTGAAGGTGATGATAGAAGTGAATTAAACCTGTTTATGCAACATGGACTTGTGGCTATAGGATATGATGGAAATTCGGCAAATAGAATCTGCAAGTTTGTTATTGCTCATTGTAATGATGAAAGAATGCTAAATGGAATTCACAATGATATCAAGAACTCCTTTAATAACCATTCCGAAGTATATGAGGATGTTAAGTCTATTCTTGAGAAATTTGTGCAATCAAAGAGTATAGTTGCAAAAAGAGAATCGCAAGTTCGTTTTTTCTTTGGTCAGCACTTTAAGAAGAAAAGATATGTGGATTGCAAAGAGGAAATCATTCAGATTATTTTAAAGTCAGAAACTAAACAGCAAGTGAATAATGGATTGCTAAAATTGTATTCAGATGGAACAGTGGTTTCACACATTTATAAGACAATACAACCATTGATTAGTGAGTTACCAGGTAAGTAGTAAAAATCCTTAGTAGTAAGAAATTTTGTTTTACTACTAATTTTACTACTAACAGGTAGTAACAATTTGCAGGGTTCTGCTATGATTTGCCACAATCTGTAATTTCAGAACGGATCACCATAATCCCAAAAATCTCTTGCAAAACGGGGCATTTCGGGGCAAAACAAGGAGAAACAAAACAATGATAAAAATACTTTTCATCTGCCACGGCAATATACTAACCTTGATTAAAAATACTTGAGTTTACAGTGTTTTGGGGATGTTACAGTAGATTTTACCAACGATTTACCAAAGCTATTTGAGTAGTGGATAAACTACTCAGGATATGTAAAGAGAAGTATTATAAAAGAGTCCTAGCAAAGAAAAATCCGCAATTTAGCGGATTTTTTTAATACGTTCATTAAATAAAAGCAATCTGTTAATCTTATCATCATAAAATTCTTTTTGCTGTTCAATCACAGCTTTATCATTATCCTCATAGGAAATTAAATCCATCTGTTGTTTACAATTTAGATAAGAACAAATAGCTTCATTTATTTGTGAATCTTCAAATGTCATGTGTATGCTGCTGGGGATGTAGTTGCCATCTTTATCCTTATCAGCAGATATTTTCAATGAAGATTGTTCATTAAGCTTCATAACCAAAGAAAGAACATCACTAACGGTATTAATATCGTAATCAAGAAATACAGTTACGCTAATGCCAAGAGCTTCAGCTATTTTTTGAAGTTGATCTGGTTTTGGATTGCGTTCACCGCTTTCATATTTCTTTATGGTAGATAAATAAATACCGGACTGTTTTGATAATTCGTCCTGTGTCATATCTTTTAATTTTCTATATTTTTGAATTTTACTTCCAATTGAATGTCTATTATCCATTAATAATCACCTCAAACAAATTGATATGAATATTTTAACACAGAGTTCACAAAAGTGGTACATTATTTTGAAAATATATTGACAACCACAAATGTGGACTATATAATAAAAATGCGAACAGACCACAAATGAGGACTAACATAAAAAGAATAGATATGTTGAAAATACTTCTTTTGGCGAAGTTCAAGGATTCAAAATTTTGCTATATCATAATCCTGCGAGTTGCAAAGCAGCTCATACAATTGAATAACAATTACAGATATAGTGATAATTCCGGTTCAGATACCTGATGGAAATCAAATATACTTGCGAAGAGTGCTGAAGGATTGAGAAATGAAAGTGGAGCGAGTAAGGGTAGTCAATACTGTTGCGGAAGGATAATAAACTATGAAGGTGTTCAAAGGGAACTTCCTGGCTCTCGAAAAGGCGGTAGAGAGGATAGCATTATTTAATTTAACTTAATGCGTCGTAAACGCAGATGCGGCTTATCTGTAATTCCTATGTGTGCAGGCAAATGGGAAAAAAGCACACCTACATGGCATGAGCCGTGTAGAAAGCAGGTAAGTAGTGAATGAAATTAACTTTTAAAGGTGTGGATATAAGCACTGAGGAAAAGTTCGTCAGCTACATTAATTCACTGAACACAGCGATAATGAAGCAAAATGCCATGAATGAAATCAAGCAGGATTTATATGATGTTTCTTATTTGAAAAAGCGTTACCGAAAGATTGTAGCCAGAAATGAGAAAGCATTATTTATGGCAGAGCACGAATGTTTGAAATGTGTTTATTTCCAAAGACTGGCACGAAAATGTCAGGCAAATTGTAAGTGTCTCTTAGAAGAATCTACGGAAGGAGGCGTATTTACATGAAGCTATGTTGGATTGTAGTGTTGGTCGGAATAAGTATCATCCTGGTTTTTCTATATTCATTAGTTGCAATGTCGTCCAGAACAGAGAGGTTTATTGAGCAGCTTATGGAAGAGGAAGGGAGAAAAGATACAGATGAGCAGGATATGGAAGCAAATATTACGGAAGGGAAGGAGAGACAGGAACATGAATAACAAGTTAGAAGTAATCGGCATTGATCATGGATGGTCAATGATGAAAACAATCTCTCAGGTATTTGTCACAGGTGTTAAGGAGATTA